>Ga0129333_10001870_pt1 | contig 19339 bp, 32 predicted proteins | sample CPB6_08_DNA_FD_94474 | JGI IMG/M metagenome (GOLD analysis project Ga0129333, IMG submission 94474) | Freshwater to marine salinity gradient microbial communities from Chesapeake Bay, USA - CPBay_Sum_0.6_0.8_DNA | ecosystem: Environmental > Aquatic > Marine > Coastal | place: USA: Chesapeake... | reverse complement strand
TGCAAGCACTAGCACGTCAACACGAACAGAGGATCGACATGAAGCGAGATGAATTGATCGAAGCACTGGAATCAGATGCGATAAAAATCGATGAAGAGATTTCAAGCACGAACACGCCCGAGCCGGGAAATAGCGAAGCGATACGGATTGCTGTGGCAAAAATAAAAGAGAAGAGAACAAAGAACGGAAAGGTCTATGGAGTGAAAGACAAAGAGGGAAATCCTCATAAACGGCTAACAGCGTCCATGCAACTGTTTGTCAATCATCTGCTAGCAGGCGATACCAAGTTGATGGCGTATAGAAAAGCCTACAACGTCAAGACAGAGAACGATGCGAGTGTGATTGGCAATGCGAACAAGTTGATGAGGGATGAACGGATCATTGCACTATTGGGGTCTTTGTCAGAGGTTGTGCAAGAAAAGGTGATCGAGGATTCAGTGCGAACTCGCCGTCATGTCATGGAGCAATTGTTTAAACACGCTGAGAACTCCAAGACCGAATCAATCAAACTCAAGGCACTGGAGTTGATGGGACGTGCAGTCGGTATGTTCACTGACAAAGTAGAGACCAAAGTCGAAGAGATCAACACTGAGAAACTGAAAGCAGAACTCAAGTCGCATCTCACACTGCTAGAGAACGTAGCACCGATAAAGAAACGCAGTGCCTAGGTTAGGCACCGTACAACATTGTTTGGTGATTGACTGATGACGAGATGCATTCGTTGTTAGTCAATCGCTGAATCCATTTCCAAATCGCAACGTCGCAACGTAACGCCATCCGTGACCCCCACCCACCGGGCACCCCCCTGCCAGCGCTTGACCGCCCCCGCCCACCTATACACTGTAATCCTCTCATCCCACCACCCCTCCCTATTGTTTCTTTATTAGGGACAGATCACTGTTCTTGCCTAGGAATCGACCCCCTAACTTTTTCCATTGTCCCACCCCCGGGGGGTATATTTTTTGTTTAAACGTTTGACAGGAACATAAGTTCGTGTTTAAACTTGCTTGCCGTGAAACATTCCGTGAAACAAAAATGAACCTAGGACAGTACATATCGGACTTGATCCGAATAGCAAACGAGGCACAGAAGGTGTCAGCAAGCACTAACGATCCACAGAAGATTTATCACTTGGCACTAGAAGCCAAGGAGACTGCTAGATTCATTCAGGCATGGGCATCTAGAGAGATGGCTGGAAGAGAACAACAATGAGAAGTCCCGCAGGGACGTATCATCGAAGGAACTGAGATGACCGAGAGACAGAAGTTAGTTCTAGAGTTTATTAAGACCTATTGGGATATGAAGGGTCATGCCCCGTCCATGCAGGATATCGCTACCGGACTGAATATGAAGAGCCGGTCAAACATCCATAGGATCATCCATGACCTAAGGAAGAACGGGTACCTAAGGTTAAAGCCAACACAAGCACGAACATTGAAGGTTATGGATCGTTCGGTACAGGAGGCTGTTAGCCTGTGATACTGACCCGGGACGAGATTAAGAAGTATCTGACCCTGTTAGATACCTTGCCTGAGGGTTCTCCTGAGATTGAGAAGATTAATACCCTGCTTCAGGTGGATAAGCGGGAGAGGTGTAAGTTGAATTTCCTGCCGTTCGTGCGGCAGATGTGGACTGCGTTTATACCCGGTAAGCATCACACCATCATGGCTGAAGCCTTCGAGCGGGTGGCTAGGGGAGAACTTAAGAGACTAATCATCAATATGCCGCCCCGGCACACCAAGTCTGAGTTTGCTTCCTATCTGTTCCCATCATGGTTCCTAGGTCTGTACCCAGAAAAGAAGATTATCCAGACAGCACACACCGCCGAACTTGCGGTGGGTTTTGGTCGTAAGGTCAGAAACCTAGTCAACACCCCGGAGTATCAAGAGATATTTCCAACCAAGTTGTCTGCCGACTCCAAAGCCGCCGGACGTTGGAACACCCATAAAGGAGGCGACTACTTCGCTATCGGTGTTGGCGGTGCGGTTACTGGTAAGGGTGCCGATGTCCTGATTATTGATGACCCCCATTCAGAGCAAGAAGCCATGCAGGGCAACCCTCAGGTCTATGAAAGAGTCTTTGAGTGGTACAACTCAGGCCCCCGCCAGCGTCTCCAGCCGGGGGGAAGTATTGTCATTGTGATGACCCGGTGGTCTAAGAAGGACTTAACTGGTCAGATTTTGAGCACCGCCGCCAAGAAGGAACTGGATGAATGGGAAGTCATAGAACTCCCGGCACTCCTGCCTTCCAGTAAGCCCCTGTGGCCTGAGTTTTGGAAACAAGAGGAACTAGAAGCCATCAAGGCTGAACTTCCAGTGGGGAAGTGGGAAGCCCAGTACCAGCAAAACCCGACCTCGGAAGAAGGCGCAATCATCAAGCGGGATATGTGGAGAATCTGGGAAGGTAACCCCCCTCAGGTGGATTACATCATTCAGTCTTGGGATACCGCCTTTGAGAAAAACAACCGGTCTGACTACTCCGCCTGCACCACTTGGGGAGTCTTTTACCGAGAGGTAGATGGGATCGAAGTCGCCAATATCGTGGTCTTAGATGCCTACAAAGAAAGGCTTGAGTTCCCAGAACTTAAAAGGCAAGCCTACGATATGTGGAAGGAATGGAACCCTGACACCCTGATTGTTGAGAAAAAAGCAGCAGGGGCACCTTTGATTTATGAATTAAGAAGGATGGGAATTCCGATTGCGGAGTACACACCAAGCAAAGGCTCGGATAAGATAGCCCGTGTAAACGCTATATCAGATTTATTTGCGTCCGGGATGGTATGGAGACCGGAAAAGAAATGGGCTGATGAATTAGTTGAGGAGATGGCTTCCTTTCCCAACGGAGATCATGACGACCTAGTAGATAGTACAAGTCAGGCTCTGTTGAGGTTTCGTCAGGGTGGATTTATTCAATTGTCTTCAGATGAGGAAGACAAGATGTTTGTGCCCCGAAAAGCGGCATATTACTAAAGGGATTTGATAATGGAAAAGTCACTGTACCAAATGCCGGTGGGGATCTCTCAGTTCGCACCCGAGCAAGAGGGGGTTGAGATTGAGATCGATATTGAAAAAGAAGAGGGTGAAGAGCCTGTCGTTGAGATAGAAGTTAGAGAGACCGGGTTTGACGCAAACCTCGCAGAAGACATGAGCGAGGGAGACCTTCAGGCCATATCGGAAGAAATCCTAGATTTAATCAAGACGGACATCAATTCTCGCAAGGAATGGGAAAGAACCTACAAAGAAGGCATAGACCTACTCGGTTTAAACATCGAGGAAAGGACTGAGCCTTGGGACGGTGCCTGTGGTGTCTATCACCCGATCCTTTCAGAATCAGTAGTTAAGTTCCAAGCAGAGACTATTCTTGAGACCTTCCCAGCCTCCGGGCCGGTTAAGACCAAGATCATCGGGAAAATCACCCGGGAAAAGGAAGAATCAGCCGCCCGGGTTCAGGATGACATGAACTATGAACTCACCGAAAAGATGGTTGAGTACAGAAGTGAGCATGAAAGACTGCTTTGGAACCTGCCAATCTCGGGTTCGGCATTCAAGAAGGTCTATTTTGACCCCACTATGGGTCGCCAAGTAGCAATATTTATACCAGCAGAAGATGTAATCGTGCCTTATGGGGCGTCGGATCTCTTCTCAACACCCCGAATCACGCACCGTATGCGTAAAAACCCTAACCAACTGAAGAAACTTCAGGTTGCTGGGTTCTATCGGGACGTTGAATTACCGGCACCAGACAGAAATGTCACCGAAATTGAGCAAAAAAAGAACGAAGAAATTGGTGTAAACGTCATCGATGATGACCGCTACCTGATTTATGAGGTTCATTTGGACTACGATCTGCCCGGATATGAAGACCCGGACGAGATTGCGCTACCTTATGTAATAACAATGGACTCTTCGGGCGAGATTTTGGCGATCCGAAGGAACTATCTGGAGGATGACCCCCTGCGTGAGAAGCGGATGCACTTCACGCACTATGTCTACATCCCCGGATTTGGGTTCTATGGCTTTGGACTTATCCACTTGGTCGGCGGCTTTGCAAAAAGTGCGACATCTATCCTTCGACAACTCGTTGACGCAGGTACTCTTTCAAACCTACCCGGAGGGTTTAAGTCCAAAGACCTACGTGTAAAGGGAGACGACACCCCTATCGCCCCGGGCGAGTGGCGAGATGTCGATGTGACGGGTATGACAATCAAGGATTCGATTGTCCCCCTCCCCTATAAGGAGCCTAGCCGTACCCTGTACGAGTTATTGAACACAATCGTGACCGAAGGGCGCAAGTTTGCGTCTGTCGCAGACCTAAAGGTTGGGGATATGTCCAACCAAGCCCCGGTTGGCACGACTCTTGCAATCCTTGAGCGGACTTTGAAGGTCATGAGCGCTGTTCAGGCTCGGGTTCACTCAGCAATGAAGCAAGAGTTTAAACTCATCGCAGGTATTGTTCGTGACTACACCCCGGAAGTCTATGATTACGAGGTAGAAAACGCCCCCCAACGGGCAAAGCAGTCGGACTACGACACGGTAGAGATCATTCCAGTGTCCGATCCGAACGCCTCGACGATGGCACAAAGGGTTGTTCAGTACCAAGCCGCCCTGCAACTGGCCTCCTCGGCACCGAATATCTACGATCTACCCCAACTCCACCGGCAAATGCTGGAAGTCTTGGGAATTAAGAACGTTCAGAAGATCGTTCCGCTTGAGGAAGACCAAAAACCTGAAGATCCAATCTCAGAAAACATGGCTGTAATGACCGGAAAGCCAGTAAAAGCCTTCCTTTATCAGGATCACGAGGCACATATTAGGGTTCATACCAATGCCGCCCAAGATCCCAAGATTCAGAAGATTATTGGTCAAAGCCCCAATGCTGGCGCAATACAGGGAGCATTAATGGCCCACATTGCCGAGCACGTTGCCTTCCAATACCGGGTTGAGATCGAAAAAATGCTGGGTGTACCGCTCCCTCCAGAGGACGAGCACCTCCCAGAGGACATCGAGGTCGAACTCTCCCGTGCAGTTGCGGCGGCAAGCGACAAACTTCTCCAAAAGGATCAGGCAGAAGCCCAAGCCCAGCAAACCCAAGCACTCCAACAAGATCCGGTTGTGCAGATGCAACAAAGAGAACTCGCTATCAAAGAAGCCGATGCCCAGAGAAAGGCGATCAAGGATCAGGTCGATGCAACTCTCAAAGAAAGAGACATCATGCTTCGGGACGAGCGGGAGCGTATGCGGATTGAGTCTCAAGAACAGATTGCCGGTGCCCAAATTGGCGCTAAGGCGGCAGAGGCTTCCATCCGAGAGGAAATTGAAGGAGCAAAAATAGGAGAAAGAATTGGGGCTAAGAGAATATCTGGTCAGTGAGATTAAGAAAGAACAAGAGGCGTTGAAGGAGCGATTGGCCTTCAACCCTGTTGAGGACTTCCTTACCTACAAGGAGACGGTGGGGGAGATACGTGGACTACAAAGAGTCGTAAGACTGATAGAGGATTTGCCAGATGAGTGATGCGTTTAAACTGCCTGAACCAAAGGGCTACAAAATCCTGATTGCCATTCCTAAAAGGGATGAGACTTTCAAGGGAACTCAGATTGTCCTGCCAGAGGACTCAAGAAGGAAGGAGGAAACGGCTTCCATCGTAGGTTTGGTAGTAAAGATGGGGTCGCTTGCCTTTAGAGATGAAGAAAAATTCCCGGACGGGCCTTGGTGCCAAGAGGGGGACTTCATCATGATGAGGGCGTATTCCGGTACTCGTTTCAAGGTCTCAACCCCCGAGGGAGAGCAAGAGTTCCGCCTAATCAATGACGACACAGTTGAAGCCGTCGTTGCCGATCCACGGGTAGTTACCCGCATTTAAGGAGTAAGAAATGGCTGAAGAACAGCAGATGGAAATAGAAGTAGAGGCACCAGAGATTGAGATTATTGATGACACCCCAGCAGAAGACCGAGGGAAAACCCCTAAAGGTGAGGTCGATGTCTCCGATGACGAGATTTCCCAGTATTCGGAAAACGTCCAAAAAAGGATTAAGGATCTGCGCCGTGCTTACCACGACGAGCGTCGGATCAAGGATCAGGCTTTGCGGGAACAGCAAGAGGCTATCGCCTACGCAAAGTCCATAGCCCAAAAGAATCAAGAGTTACAAGAACGGCTTGCCCGTGGCGAGAAGTATCTGGTGGAGACCAGCAAGGCCAAAAACGAAGCCATGCTCTCCCAAGCCGAGCGGGAATACAAAGAAGCCTACGAGGCAGGGGACTCAGAGAAGTTGGTCGCCGCCCAAAGGAAACTATCTGAAATCGTTGTAGAAAAGCGGGAAGTAGAAAATTATCGTCCAGCCCCTTTACAACAGGAAAGATATGAGGTAGAACAGCAAATACCGAGGGTTGTCCCTGATGATCGCACCCGTCAGTGGGTTTCTCAAAACGAATGGTTTGAGAGCGACCCGGTAATGAGAGGTGCTGCCTTTGGTATCCATGACGAACTCGTCAAGTCAGGATACGTCGCAGGATCTGACGCATACTTCGAGCAAGTAGATGCTCGCATTCGGGAAAATTTCCCGCATAAATTCAGGGTAAATAAACCTGCCTCCAACGTTGTTGCTCCTGCCTCTAGAAGCGCATCGGGATCTAAAAAGATCACCCTGACCAAGACTCAAGTCGCAATTGCAAAGCGTCTTGGGGTTCCTCTAGAGAAATATGCCGAACAGGTTGCAAAGGAGATAAACAATGTCTGATCGTACACCCCGTGATTTAGAGACACGCTCGAACACAGAAAGAAAGAAAACTTGGTCTCCGCCGTCGTTGCTTCCAAATCCAAACAAGGAAGATGGAATGTCTTATCGATGGGTCAGGAAATCGGTTTTGGGTCAAATTGATGACCGAAATATGGTTTCAAAACAAGACGAGGGATGGGTTCCAATTAAACGGGAAGATCACCCTGAACTCCAGCACTCGGGTAAAACCAGCGGTCTTGTTGAAATGGGCGGATTGGTGCTCTCCAAAATGCCGTCTGACATGGTTGGGCAACGGAATGATTATTTCCGTAAGAAAACCGATGATCAGACTGCGGCTGTTGATGCCAACCTGATGAGAGAAAATGATCCTCGGATGCCCCTGTTTAGTGAGCGCAAATCGACCACTACCAGAGGTAAAAGAGATTAACTTAGGAGTTTAGTATGGCTTATCCTACTGTAGATAAACCGTATGGACTAAAACCTGTCAATTTAATTGGCGGTCAGGTCTTTGCGGGGTCAACTCGCCTAATGCAAATTGCAACGTCGGCTAACGTCGGCTATGCAACAAGCATTTTTTATGGCGATTTAGTAAAGCGTGTGGCTGATGGCACGATTGAAAAGGACACAGGAACCACCACGGCAACACCATGTGGCGTATTTCTGGGATGTACCTTTACCAATGCTGCTACCGGTCAAGTTCAGACTCAACAGTTCTACCCTGCAAGTCAGGCAGTAGCGGCTGGCACCAAGATTTTTGCCTATGTCGCTGATGATCCTGACACATTGTTTCAGGTGGTTTCTTGTTCTACTGGCACTACTGTTGCCGCAATGGGCATTTCTGCCATTGGTAACAACATTGCATTAATTCAAAACGCTGGGTCTTCCACTACTGGTAACTCTGCTGTGGCGATTGATGAAGGAACTCAAAACACCACAAGTACTCTGCCCATCCGTATTATTGATGTGGTCAGGGAGACAGCAACCGGCGCTGACGCATTCGTCGAGTTTATCGTTAAGATAAATATCGGGACGCATCAGTACACCAACTCAACTGGCGTATAAGGAGCGACTAAATGGCTATTTCTCGTGCCCAACTACTGAAAGAGTTGCTCCCGGGCTTAAACGCTTTGTTTGGCTTGGAGTACAACAAGTACGGTGAAGAACACAAAGAGATCTTTGAAACTGAGACCTCTGAGCGTTCTTTTGAAGAAGAAACAAAACTGTCGGGCTTTTCTGCTGCGCCGGTCAAAAACGAAGGCTCTGCCATCGCTTATGACAACGCACAGGAAGCGTTTTCTGCTCGATACAACCACGAAACCATTGCATTAGGGTTTTCCCTGACTGAAGAGGCAATTGAGGATAACCTCTATGACTCACTCAGCGCTCGGTACACCAAGGCTCTGGCTCGTGCTATGGCTTACACCAAGCAAGTCAAGGCTGCAAACGTTTTGAACAACGGCTTCAACTCTGCCTTCCCGGGTGGTGATGGTGTCGAACTGTTCTCAACTGCACACCCCTTGGTTTCTGGTGGTACGAACTCCAACGAGCCTTCCACCCCTGCTGACCTGAATGAGACCTCCCTTGAGGCGGCTGTTATTCAGATCGCTGGTTGGACGGACGAGCGTGGCCTGCTGATTGCCGCAAAGCCACGTAAGTTGATTGTTCCTCCCAGCCTGATGTTCGTTGCAACCCGCCTCTTGGAGACTGAACTCCGGGTCGCTACGGCTGACAACGACATCAACGCTCTGAAGAACAACGGTTCGATCCCAGAGGGTTACACAGTTAACCACTATCTGACGGATACCGATGCTTGGTTCTTGTGCACTGACGTACCTAACGGTCTGAAGCACTTCGTTCGTATGCCGATGGCAACATCGATGGACGGCGACTTCGACACGGGTAACGTCCGTTACAAGGCTCGTGAGCGTTATTCGTTTGGCTTCTCAGATCCATTAGGAGTTTTTGGATCGCCCGGAGCGTAATGTTGTAAAAAGAGGGGGGTTGCAAAACCCCCCTTTTGTTGTATTCTTCAGGTACTAGGATTTTCGCTCACGCAGACTGACCTAGCAGACTTAGTAGAGACGGCGTGGGTTTTGTGCTACTACACAAGGAGTTTTAAATGGCTACGACCACCTTTTCCGGCCCAGTAGTATCTGACAATGGTTTTGTTGGAGCGCTTACTGGGAATGTAACCGGCAACGTAACCGGCAATATCGCTGGTTCAGGAACAATCACACACGCTACTACCGCTGCAATTAATGCAACGGCTACAGCAACAGCGGCTGAAGTCGCTACTGGCTACATCACCTCTACCTCTGCCGCAGCAACTACAATTACTCTGCCTACAGGAACACTGTTAGGCGCAGCGCTTGGTGCAACGCAAGGCACGGTGTTTGATCTGTATATTGATAACACAGCAGGTGCAAATACGGTAACTATTGCTGTTGCTACAAACGGTGTCTTATCAACTGCGGCAGTAGACAGTTCGGCTTCTTTTGGTGACTTAACAGTTGCGTCAGGCGCAACGGGTCTTGCCAGATTTACGCTTATGTTCTCTAGCGCAACCGCATACGCCTTTACACGTACTGCTTAATAGGAGGCTGACATGGCTTCCATGCAATATGATGTACTAGCGACTAAACCGTTAACGTCTACAGGTGACTTTAAAGACCAGAACAACAACGACATTAATCGTTCTCGTATTAAGACGATCTATGCTGTTTGCGGCGCCAGCGCTGGTTCTGTAGTTGTTCGTGAGGGTGGTTCAGGCGGCGATATTGTTATTACCGTTAATACACCAGCCCTTGCGGATACTGGATATGTAATGATCCCAATGCCGGGTGAGGGCATTTTGATTAAAACCGGAACCCTGCACGGAACCATCACTAACACCGCTTCTGTAGTATTGATCTACGGGTGATGTATGGCAAAGGGCATGGGAATCAAAACCTCGGTAAAGTCGGGTAACTTTCGTCCGACCAAGCAGGGCGCAGGGATGACCGCCAAAGGTGTGGCGGCGTATCGTCGTGCTAATCCCGGCTCTAAACTTAAGACCGCTGTTACGGAAGATAAGCCTACCGGCGATAGAGCCAAGCGTAGGAAGTCATACTGTGCCCGTTCGTTGGGGCAGATGAAGAAGTTTCCCGAAGCGGCAAAAGACCCAAATAGTCGGATAAGACAAGCCCGTAAAAGGTGGAAATGCTAATGGAAATGATGCTTTGGAATACGTTGTTGACAGCGCTGATAGGTGTTTTGGCCTATATCGGGCATGAGAAGATATCTGAGTTACAGCGTTTAAACATTTTGATTAACCGAACCAGAGAAGAGGTGGCCCGTGATAACGTCACTCAAGCAGAAATGGACAAGTTTGTGGAGCACATTGACCAGCGCTTTAACAAACTTGAAGCAAAAATTGATCTCCTTATGCAAAAGGGGTAAGTGATGGGGAAAAGTACTCAACGTGATTCGCTCATGGATCGCCACGAAGAGGCGGCACAAAAAGCGGCTAAAGGTGAAATAACTAGCGATTATTTGCGTCTGCAATCTTATGCCCCATCATATCAAGGCAAAAGAGACACATATGAAAATACTTTGAAAGCCTTACAAGAAGCAGATACTGATTTAATGCGTGAAGAAAAAAAATCTTCTCGTGCTAAAGGTATGAAATCAGGCGGTTCTGTATCTTCAGCCTCTAAACGGGCCGATGGGATTGCTGTTAAAGGCAAAACTCGTGGAAAGATGGTGTAAATCATGAAATCAGAGCGCACAAAGATGATCGAGGAGTCTAAGGTAGATCCCGATGAGGATTTTATGACTCGTGGCATCCGTGGTGCTATGCGTGGTGCAGCACTGGCTGGAAGCCGGGTTGGTGATTTTTTAGGTCAAGGCGCAGAAGATTTAAGAAGGGGTGTTGACACTACCGTTGATGACATCAATATGCTTTTTGGTACACCCCGTGGAAAGATGAAAGAAGAGTACCTACAAAAGAAATATGACCGTCCGGGTTATAACTATGACCAAAGACAGAAATCTGCCGCAGAGGCAGAACTACGTCGTGAGTCTCGTGGGATGAAAAAGGGTGGAAAAGTCAAAGTATCGTCTGCTTCTAAGCGGGCTGATGGGATTGCTTCTCGTGGCAAAACCCGTGGAAGGATGGTCTAGCATGAGCGCAAGTCAAATCCTTGGGATATTAGGCACGATTGCGGCTTCCAAATTACAGCGTCCTCCCAAAGAGGAAAAGCCAAAGGAAGAGCCAAAAGAGGAAAAACCGGAAGTCAAGACTGAAAGCAAGAGATCTGGTGGCTATGTGAAATCCGCCGATGGTTGTGTGATTCGGGGTAAAACGAAAGGCCGGATCGTTTAATGTATTTGACAAGCAACATTCCGTATTTCAAATGTTGGGTTAGAAAAGAGTTTACAAATGGGCATCAGGGGTATCACGGGGAGTATGTACACGCACTAGCAGTAGCAGTAACAACCATCCCCGATAGGTGCCTTAGTTTTCAAGTCATATTTACTGGGTGTGAAGCAGATGATGGCAGTCAATCAAATGTACATGGCGGTGCGATGTGGGCAAGGATGCCGATTACCGCTTTGGTTGGAGACATACCGCTTGAGCAATGGCCTGAGCGTATGCAAACTCATCTGGCACAACCTTGGGACTGTAGTTCGTATAACCACGGGATCGTTAAGATTGATCGGGCGCAACCCTCTCCGTGGCTTTGTAAGATCAATAATGAGTTTCACACCGGTCGGTATCTGTTCACGGTTGACTATGCTGAGAGCGAGGTTTCAGAAGACCCGTCCCAGCACAAGCAAAGCCATGTGCTTATACTGACTGATGCGGGTAAATGGACAGGAAATATAGTGGCATTACCGAATAATCGAGTGCGAGTTACCAGCCCAGCGTATTGGGTTACTGGGCAAGGAGCGCCTGATTTTAAACCCAGCCAATGGATTCATTGTGCAGAGCAGGATGATTCGTACATGAACCCAGAGGTAACTTTTAATAACCTGTATAAGGAGTCTAAGAAATGATGAAGTCCAAGATGATGGCTGGTGGCGGGATGATGAAAAAGATGGCCTCTGGCGGTATGCCGATGGTTATGAAGGACGGCAAAAAGATTCCCGCATTTGCGGCTGACGGCGAAGGTAAGATGGCTAAAGGTGGGATGGCTAAAACAAAAATGGCGGCAGGCGGCGGCATGATGAAAAAAGGCTATGCTTCTGGCGGCATGATGTCCAAGATGAAAGCAGGCGGCGGTGTTTCTAGCGCTTCTAAACGAGCCGACGGTGTTGCTGTAAAAGGCAAAACCAAGGGCAAACTGCTTGCTAAGGGCGGCATGACCAAATGAGATCCAGCCGTGGAATGGGGATAATTAACCCCTCTAAGATGCCAAACGCCAAGACGATCAAGCGGAAAGATAAACCGCAGGATGTTGAGATGTTTGCCGGTGGCGGTCTTTATGCCAACATCGCAGCAAAGAAAAGACGTATCGCTTCGGGGTCTGGTGAAAAGATGCGTAGCGTTGGGGAGAAAGGCGCTCCTAAGAAAAGCGACTTTGCCAAGGCTGCAAAAACGGCATCGTTTAAACAGGGTGGAGAGTCTCGTGTAAACGAGGCCGGTAATTACACCAAACCCGGACTACGGAAATCTATATTTGAACGTATTAAGGCTGGCGGTAAGGGTGGCGCTCCGGGTCAATGGAGTGCCCGTAAGGCTCAAATGATGGCTCTTCAATATAAGAAGGCGGGCGGTGGTTACAAAAACTAGTTTTCCTATCTACGATTCCAAAAAAGATGGAAACGTATTTGATTGGTTAATTAGCACAGCCCAAGATTTTAGGAAGATTAGACAAAGAGAACGAAATGCCGAACTTGAAAAAGCCTCAACAAAGTCTGAAGGCATGGACTCAACAAAAGTGGAGAACTAAAAGTGGCAAACCTTCTACGCAAGGATCGCAGGCTACAGGGGAAAGATACCTCCCGTCCAGCGCCATCAAAGCGCTCTCCCCGCAAGAGTACGCCGCAACCACGAAAGCCAAGAGAGCCGGTAAAGCCCAAGGAAAGCAGTTTGTTCCTCAGCCTAAAGGCGTGGCTAAAAAAGTTGCTCCGCATAGGAAAATAGGATGACCACATCCGGCACCACCTCTTTTAACCTAGACCTCAATAACATTGTTGAGGAGGCGTTTGAGCGTTGTGGCTCGGAACTTCGTTCGGGTTACGACCTTAGGACAGCAAGACGCAGTTTAAACTTACTCACTGTTGAGTGGTCTAATCGGGGGGTTAACCTTTGGACTATTGAGAACGGAGAAATCCCTCTTGTAGCCAATCAGATTTCTTACGAACTCCCGATAGACACAATTGATCTTCTTGAGCACGTGACTCGTACAGGAACTGGTGCAAATCAAGCCGATCTAACGATCACCCGTATTAGTGTTTCTACCTATGCCACGATCCCAAATAAGTTGGCAACAGGACGTCCTATTCAGGTTTGGGTAGACCGTCAGTCGGGCGCTACCTACCCTCCCGGCGGAAGACCCGAGGGTACAAATACAACCACTGGGGTTGACCATCCTCAAATCTATGTATGGCCTGCCCCGGATCAGAGCAATTTTTACACGTTCGTGTATTGGCGTATGCGGCGGATTCAAGACTCTGGCAACGGCGTTACTACACAAGACATACCTTTTAGATTTTTAAACTGCATGGTTGCCGGGTTGGCATACTACCTTTCTATAAAGATTGCCCCTGATCGCACCGCTGTTTTGAAGTCTCAATATGATGAACAGTGGGCATTTGCCTCTGAGGAAGATAGGGATAAATCTGCCGTTCGTTTTGTTCCTAGAAGAATGTTTATTGAATAATGGGAAATAAATTTGCTTCTGGAAAAAATGCGATTGCCATGTGTGATCGCTGTGGGTTCCAGTACAAGTTAAAGCAGTTGAAGGGATTGATCATTAAAACCAAGAACGTAAATATCTTGGTTTGCCCTTCTTGTTGGGAACCGGATCAGCCCCAGTTGCAGTTAGGGATGTATCCAGTAGATGATCCGCAGGCTTTAAGGAACCCACGCAATGACACCAGTTATTTGCAGGGTGGTTTAACGGGATTACAATTATTGGCTACCAGTACACCAGTTGTTAATAGTGACGGAACCCCTTCTGGTGGTAGTAGGCAGATTCAGTGGGGCTGGAATCCCGTGGGTCTTGGAAATTCTTTAGATTTACCCATCCCTAATAATTTAATTGGGGCGGGTCAGACAGGCGCAGTGACAGTAACAATTACTTAAGGAGCACATATGAAACATTCAGATATATCAAAAGACAAGCCGATGATGGAAAAGGTTGCTAAGAAAGCCGTCAAAGGCCATGAGGTCAAAATGCACGGCGTTAAGAAAATGGCTAAGGGCGGCAAGACTAATTTAGACATGAAGAAATATGGTCGTGGCATGGCTAAAGTTATGAACCAGCGTAGCGCTGGAAGGGGTCGATAATGCTTAATCAACCTAAACCCGTGCCGGTTCCCAATACTGGGGGATACCCTAATAACGTGCCCAATACGCAAACCCAGAAAACTCGTGGTACTGGGGCAGCGACTAAGGGCACGGGCCACAGCAAAAAAATGGGTTAAGTTGTGAACTACTCGACGCTGTTTCAGACCATACAAGCCTACGCTGAGAATAACTTCCCAGATACGGTGGTCGCAACTACCACTGCTACGACGACATCTTTTCTCACAAAAGATCAGGTGGACACGTTTATTCGTCAGGCCGAGCAGAGGATATATAACAGCGTCAACCTCCCGGTAATGCGGGAGAACGTAACTGGTACTTGTACAACGGGTAATAGGTTCTTAGCCACGCCCACAGATTGGCTTTCCACGTTTTCATTGGCTCGAATCAATGCTAACGGGAGTTACGATTACCTGCTAAATAAAGACGTTGAGTTTATTCGGGAGTCTTTCCCCATTTCTGCTACTACAGGCGCTCCCACTCATTACGCTATTTTTGATGAGAATACGTTCATTTTAGGGCCGACTCCAGACGCAGATTACACTATGGAGTTGCTTTATTACGCCTATCCGGCATCTATTGTTACGTCGGGTACAACTTGGCTTGGGACTAACTTTGATTCTGTTCTTCTTTATGGTTCATTGTTAGAGGCATATGCGTTTATGAAGGGTGAGAAAGATGTCAATGACAACTATGTAGCCCGGTATAATGAAGCACTTGCCATGTTGAAACAACTTGGCGAAGGCAAAGACCGTCAAGATACATACCGTACAACTCAAGCAAGGGTTCAAGTCCGATGAGCACGATGAGCGAAGTAGCCTTCCTTTTAGGGGGCAGTCAAGTCAAAGTATTAACAACTTCTGGTCGTGGTTTTACACCAGAAGAAGTTGCTGAACGGGCCTTGGATAAGATTATTTCTGTAGGTTCGCAAACGCACCCTGCTATTCGAGATCAGGCAGAAGCGTTTAAAGATCAAATCCGTCAGGTTTTGGTGTTTTACATGAAAGAGGCCATTAAGTCGCACCATACGACGCTGGCTATCAAGTTCAGGAAAGCAGGACATCCTGAGTTTATTAAACTTTTAGATGAATAAAGGAGCCTAACATGGCTATTACGCAAGCAATGACCACCTCGTTTAAAGCAGAACTTCTGCTTGGGGTGCATGATTTCCGTCCAACAGGTCAAACTGGAGCAGATGCGTTTAAACTTGCTTTGTATACATCCTCAGCCTCATTGGATGCTAATACAACTGCTTACACCGCTTCTAACGAAGTTTCGTCTACCAACACCAACTATACGGCTGGTGGTCAGGCTTTAACCAACACGGGTGTAACGGCAACCAACATTAACGCCAACACCGGCACGGGTTTTACTGACTTCTCTGACGAGACGTTTACTAACGCTAACTTTACTGCTCGTGGCGCTCTGATTTATAACAGCACACCTTCAGCAAACAGCAATGCTAATACTACGTTGACCAATGCATCGGTTTGTGTGTTGGACTTTGGTGCTGACAAAACCGCTTCGGACGGTGACTTCACCATCATTTTCCCAACTAACGACGCATCAAACGCAATTATTCGTATTGCTTAATTAACAAACCTCCCCTAAAGGACAGATCATGGCTGGTTGGAGCATAGGGCCTTATGGGGAGGGGGACTTTGGTGTAGGTAATCCAAACGCTTTAGTAAGTGTCACTGGAGTAGTTGGTAGCGCATTACTTGACCCAGTTGGAGTCGCTGCCGGGGCTGAAGTTGAGCCAGCAGGGGTTCAACATACTGTTGATCTTGGACAAGTAACCATAACTACGTCTGCTAATGCATTTCCGGTAGGCGTTGAAGGTACAGGTGAAGTTGGGCAGGTTGACTTCAGTATTGGTGTAAATGTACAACCCACAGGTGTAGAAGGAGTTGGGGAAACCGGGGTTCTTGCAGTTGCCCTAGCAGCAAATGTATATCCAACTGGAGTACAAGGTAATGGTGCGGTAGGCGAAGAAGATGAAGAATTTGCCTATTATGTTACTGGAGTTGAAGGTTTTGGTGACGTTGGTTCTTTAAGAGTAAGTACAGACGTAAATTATATTGGCTGGGGGTCTGGGCCGTGGGGTCGTGGCGCTTGGGGCGCTGATTTCCGTGGGACAAACGTAGACCCTGTAACTGCCACCGGTCAAGTAGGTTCTGTTTCGTTACAAATTGCTGCGAACATATATGCGGTAGGAGTTGAAGGCACTGGCGAAGTTGGGCAGGTTGATGAGAGCCGTAGGGCTAATGTATATCTTACTGGAGTTGAAGCCCATGCTGAACTAGATCCTGTAGGTGTTGCCGCAGGTGCCGAGGTTGAGCCAGCAGGGTTCCAGCACGAAGTAGAACTTGGGCAGGCCGTTGTAACCGCCGCTGCTAATGCCCCTGTTACTGGGGTTGAGGCAACGGGTGAGGTTGGTCAAGCAACTGTAGTTGGTAAAGTGCTTGTTTATCCCATAGGGGTGGTTGGCACTAGCGCTTTAGGACAAGACACAGCCGAAGGTAGTGCGACAGTTCTCGTAACCGGAATTCAAGCCTCTGGGGCAGTTGGACAAGTAACTCAGCGCACTGCTTATTACGTTACTGGGGTTGAAGGCACTGGAGAAGTTGGAACTGAAACCGTAGTTGGTAAGGCAAATGTTTATTTAGTAGGTCTTGAAGGTGTAAGTCAGTTAGGTGAAACTGATGAAAGTGGTGCGGCTAATGTATTGCTAACTGGGGTTGTAGGATCCTCAGCGCTTGGGCAGGTTACTACCAAGACAATTAATTACATACCGGTCACACTTCAACAGGCAACAGGTTCAGTAGGTAATGCTGTAGCAAGTATTCCAAAGATAGTATCTGTAACGGGGGTTCAAGGACAAGGTCGTGTTGGAAAAGTTTTGATCTGGAGTAAAATTAACCCCAATCAGAACCCCAACTGGCAGCAAATTAACGATGTTCAAACACCAAATTGGTTGCCCATAGCGGCTTAATTTAAGGAGTAAACAATGGCAAGTACGTACAGTAATTTAAAAATTCAACTTATGGCTACCGGGGAAAACTCGGGAACATGGGGTAACGTCACTAATGACAATCTCGGAGTGGCAATTGAGCAAGCACTTGTAGAAACAGCAACAGTTACATTTGCAAGCGCTAACGTCACGCTAACCTTAACTAATACTAACGCTGCACAAGATGCTCGTGCATTAAGGCTTAATCTAACAGGAACCACGGGCGGCGCTCGTGATCTTATTGTTCCGGCAATTCAAAAGCCATACATCGTTAATAACGGCACGGCTGACACTATTACAGTTAAAGTAACAGGCCAGACCGGTGTTGCTGTCCCTGCTGGGCGGTCTTATCTGCTCTACAACAACGGCACAGATGTAGTAAATGCAATTGAGGGTATGTCGGTTGTTTCTGGTGGAACCGGACTTGAGACACTTACCGCTGAAAGTGTTGTGATTGGTAACGGCACAAATGCTGTTAAATTTGTTGCCCCCGGCACAGCGGCTAACGTACTTACATCTAACGGCACGGCTTGGGTTTCACAAGCCGCAGCGACAACTACTAATGCAAGCGCACTTACTACTGGTACCACAGCAGTAAACGTAGGTGGTACAGGACAGACCTCGTATACAGATGGACAGTTACTAATTGGTAATAGCACAGGGAATACACTTACTAAAGCGACATTAACTGCCGGTAATGGTATTTCAATTACCAATGGGGCAGGTTCGATTAGTATTGCTGCTTCTGGTGGCGGTGGTATTTCAACAGATATAGATTTATTTAACTCTCCCGGTACTTTTACAACTCCTGCTAACACTACTAAAGTTTTAGCCTATGTAGTTAGTGGTGGTGGCGGAGGTGGCACAGGAAGGGGAGCCGGTAATGGAGGTTCTGGTGGGTCTGGAGTTTTGGGCGCCGCTTTTCTAACTGTTACAGGTAGTACCCCTTATGCAATAACTGTTGGTTCTGCCGGGAACGGCGGGGTAAACCCCGGAAACGCTGGAGCCAACGGCAATGCTGGTGGAGCGTCCTCTTTTGGAAATTTGTTAACCTGTAATGGTGGAGGAGCAGGTCTGCAAGCACCTGCTAATACTTCTGGAGCATCGGGGGCCGCAGGTACTTCACCTTTATCTCAAATAACCGCACAACCTGCTCCCGGTGCTAGTGTTGCTGTCTGGTCTAATTTTGATCAGCCCAATGCTACTGGCGGTGCTGGTTCTCCCGGTAGTGGAGGCGCAGCAATTGATCGGACAAACGGAGTAGGTGGTGGTGCTGGACGAGTTCTTATATTTTATTAATACACAGGACATATCATGAGAAAAGCACTTATAGATTTAGAATCAAAACTTGTTGTTCAGGTAGAAGACGTTGTATTTGACGTAGCACCTAGCAATATGTGGGTAGATTGTCCAGATAATATTGAGAGTTACAGATATACTTATGAAAACAATCAGTTTAATCTAGTTCCTGAACCACCTAGTATTCCTCATACTGCTGAGGAAAATGAAGAACTAGCAAAACAAAAACTGCAAGACTCTGATTGGTCAATTTTACCTGATGTAAATCTTCAGAATAAAACGGAATGGGAAACTTATCGTTCTATCCTTAGAGCAATTGCTACCAATCCTCAATCTGGTAATATGCCTTGGCCTGTAAGACCTCCAAAGATTTGGAGTTAGTATGTGCGAATCTATGACCCAACTTCAGATGCAAGGGTACTCGCATCTTTTTGGTTTTCTTGACAAAAACAATTGTGCGGAGTTAACCGCAGAACTTAAAAGAATTGTTGCTGAGGGAAAGACCACAAAAGATCCGCAGTGCCCTTTGTCTGAAGCCGTTCATGGAGCACCCGTTTTTGATTCCTTATTAGAGCAACTTCTTCCTAAGTTTGAGGCTGCATCAGGTAAGAAACTCTACCCTACTTATGCTTATGCCCGTCTCTATGCTCCCGGCGAAGAATTAAAGATTCATACGGATCGTCCGGCTTGTGAGATTAGCGCTACCTTAACCCTTGGGTTTGAGGGTGATCCTTGGCCTATCTACATGGGTGATGAGGGCGGTGTCAATGCTTCCAAGAT
>Ga0129333_10001868_pt1 | contig 19347 bp, 22 predicted proteins | sample CPB6_08_DNA_FD_94474 | JGI IMG/M metagenome (GOLD analysis project Ga0129333, IMG submission 94474) | Freshwater to marine salinity gradient microbial communities from Chesapeake Bay, USA - CPBay_Sum_0.6_0.8_DNA | ecosystem: Environmental > Aquatic > Marine > Coastal | place: USA: Chesapeake... | reverse complement strand
CGAGGCCATCGGCACCGCCCCGGGTCATCGTATCGCAGGCGCCCGCTGCATTTCCGCTGATCAGCGAAGACGACAGCGCCGAATCTGCTGCCGCAGCAGATGTACCGCCGGTCACGGTCGCCAGCGCAGCACCGGTCACCTTTTCCATAGCGGAGGCGGCGACACCGCCGGACTTTCCGCGACAAGGGCGCATCGACTATTTGCTGACCATGGGCGAAGACGCCACACCGATCGGCCGTACCGTCCAGACATGGGCTTTTGACTCGGGTCGCTACCGCATCGGCAACCAGGCGGAGAGCACCGGCCTGATCGAGTTATTCAAGCCGCACCGCTATCATTACCTGAGTGAAGGAAATGTCGCCGACGGCCGGTTGCGACCGGAACGTTTCATCGCCAGCGTCCGCCGGGGGGCCCGGATCGAGGAATCCCTCGCCGAATTTGACTGGCGTGCAGGCCGTGCCACCACCGGGCGCCTGCCTGAACGACGACAGGACGTGCTGCTGCCCGGCAGCCAGGATCTGATGAGTTTCATCTACAGTATCGCGCTGCAACCGCCTGCACCGGGCAGGCTGACACTACCCTTCACCCGCGGCGCACGTGTCGAAACCGCAAGTTTCGACGTGTCTGGTCCGGAGTATATCGATACAGCACTGGGCCGGCTGCGTGCGATACGCGTCACCCAGGTGCGTGAGCCCGAGAAGGAAAGCATTGCATTATGGTTTGCCAGCGACTACCGTCACCTGCCTGTGCGCATCCGTTTTTTCGGCCGCGACGGAACACCGGTCGGCGAACAGACAGTTACGGAGATCCGCATACGTGAGGAATGAATATCATCGCAAGAGTCCCGATGCCCGGAAGCAACCGCCGCCGGTACCAGGCCCCAATGCCGCGCGACTGAAGGAGGCCGCTCAATTGCTCTCGACAGTGCTCACCTTCGCGCTGCCTGCAGATGCCGTATTGAGCCGATGGTTCCGCGAACAACCGGAAATCGGTCAGCACGATCGCGCCTTCCTCGCCGAAGCGGTATTCGGTGTTCTGCGCCACAAGATCCAGTTCGACGAATGGGCGCCGGCTGCTACGCCGCGGCAATTATTGTTGTTGTGGCTGACGCGAACCGGCGGATTCAGCCGACGTGACTTGTCGGCTCTCCTGTTCGATGACGAGGAAGCCTGGCTGGACGGACTGCGACGCAAAGCCGTCACTGCACCGTCGCTTTCAGCGAGTGCCGGACTGCCGCAGTGGATCATCGACAGTCTTTCCGCCCAACATCCCGCCGAATTTATCCTGGCGCTGGGGCGCGCGCTGATGCAACCCGCCCCCCTCGATCTGCGCGTGAATACACTGAGGCAATCGCGCGATGAGGCGCTCCAGCGCCTGCAACAGGACGGGTTTTCCGCAGAAGCGACACCGTTGTCACCGGTTGGCATAAGGGTTGGCGGAAAGCCGGGAATCAACCGTCACCCGCTGTTCACCGCAGGCGCGGTGGAGGTGCAGGACGAAGGCAGTCAACTGCTGGGATTCCTGCTCGCGCCGCGTCGCGGCGAACTGGTGGTCGACTTCTGCGCAGGCGCGGGCGGCAAGACGCTGATGCTGGGCGCACTGATGCATTCGCAGGGCCGGCTCTATGCATTTGACGTCTCCGAAAAGCGTCTGGCGAGAATGAAACCGCGCTTGAAACGCTCTGGTCTGTCGAATGTGCACCCGCAGGTCATTGCACATGAGAATGATAGCCGGATCAAGCGTCTGGCCGGAAAAATTGATCGCGTTCTGGTGGATGCCCCCTGCAGCGGTCTCGGCACGCTGCGCCGGAATCCCGATCTCAAATTCCGCCAGTCGTTGGAATCGGTCGAGTCTCTGCGCGTTAAACAGGCGGCAATTCTGGCCTCCGCCGCACGTTTGGTGAAACCGGGCGGTAGGTTGGTATATGCCACCTGCAGCCTGCTCGATGCGGAGAATGGCGATATTGTCAGCAATTTTCTGCAGAGCCACGCGGATTTCGCCGAGATCTCCGCAACCGATACGCTCGCGCGTTACGGCATCGCACCGTCAGGATGCGGGCAACGACTGCAGTTGTGGCCACAGATCCATCACACCGACGGCTTTTTCGCGGCAATACTTGAGCGACGCAAAGTTTGACCGGACTACCTGCGTGCTAACATAACGCAGCATGACGGATCAATTGCACCTGTTGCTGCAGGATATCGCGCGCGCAGCAAGCCATGTCAATACGCTACGAGAGGCTGTCGCTCTGGTAGTCGCAATCATTCTCGGCGCGCTCGTGTCCCGCCTGATCAACCGCGGTCTGAGCCGCCGTTCAGCCGGTTCACCGCGGCTCGGCATCGACACGATGCGCCGCTTGATGTTCCCGGCAGCGACGCTGCTTGCCGTACTGCTTGCCAAATCAGTATTGCGCATCTGGCAACCGACTCCCGTTCTGGCTGCAGCAGCCACCCTGCTGCTCGCCATGGCGCTGATCCGGTTGACGATATTCATGCTGCGCCAGACCTTCGCACCCGGCGGCTGGTTGCAAACCTCGGAGCGCTGGATCACTTGGACCATCTGGCTCGCGGTCGCGGCACAGCTGACGGGCCTGTGGCCGCACATCAGCCGCACTCTGGGCGAACTCGACTTCACGCTCGGCTCCCACCGCGTTTCCGTTCTGCTCATTCTGCAAGGCGTGATCGCCGTCACCGCGACCCTGCTGATCGCGCTCTGGCTGGGCCGGCTGGCGGAAAGCCGCCTGATGCGCGCCAGCAGTCTTCAAATCAATGTACGCGTCATGTTCGCCAAGTTGATACAGGCCGGATTACTGCTCGCGGCCATTCTGTTTACTTTGCCGGCGATTGGCGTGGATCTGACAGTGCTATCGGTATTCGGCGGCATGCTCGGCGTCGGAATCGGATTCGGACTGCAGAAGATCGCGGCCAACTACATCAGCGGCTTCATCATTCTGATGGACCGGTCGGTCAGCCTCGGGGATCTGGTCACCATCGACAACCAAACCGGCACGTTGAGCAAAATGACCGCCCGCTACGTGGTCGTACGCGATCTCACCGGGCGGGAATCCATCATTCCCAACGAATCCATCATTACGTCCACTGTCGTTAATCACTCATTCTCTGATCGCAAGGTGCGCGTCGCCTTGCCGATCCAGGTCGCTTACACCACCGATCTGGATGTCGCGCGGAAAATCATGATTGAAGCTGCGGGCATGCAGTCGCGCGTCCTGCAGGACCCCGCACCCAGCGTATTGATCCTGGCGTTCGCGGACAGCGGAATCAATCTCGAGTTGGGCATCTGGGTCAACGATGCGGAAAATGGCACAGGTGCCCTTAAATCAGATATTTACGACAGTATCTGGAAAGAGTTTCAACGTCTAGGCGTAGAGATTCCCTTCCCGCAACGCGAAGTTCGCCTGCTCGGAGCCGGAAACCCGGGCCCTTGACTTGAATCAATAACCATTAATCTTCAATGGTTATGATGGAAAAACTTGGTTGCCGTGGCATAAACATCCGGTACACTGTTCCCGGGCGACCGGTTACCGCCCGGCACTCGGATTATCACTCTAGCGAGGAGATGCATGTTTACAGGTTTCATTGATCTGCCCTGGTGGGGCTATGTTGTATACGCACTCGTGATGACGCACATCACCATTGCCGGCGTCACGATTTATCTGCACCGCCACTCCGCCCACCGTGCGCTCGATCTGCACCCGATCCCGGCGCACTTTTTCCGGTTCTGGCTGTGGCTGACCACCGGCATGCTCACCAAGACCTGGACTGCAATCCACCGAAAGCACCACGCCAAATGCGAGACCGTCGAGGATCCGCACAGCCCGCAGATTGTCGGCATCCGCAAAGTACTGTTGCAGGGTGCAGAGCTCTACCGCCAGGAAGGCCGCAACAAGGAGACCCTGGAAAAATACGGGCACGGCACCCCGGACGATTGGCTTGAGCGCCACGTTTACTGCCATGACCGCTACGGCATCGGCACCATGCTGATCATCAATGTGCTGCTGTTCGGGCCGGTCGGCCTGACAATCTGGTCCGTGCAGATGCTCTGGATTCCCCTGCTCGCCGCCGGCGTCATCAATGGCCTTGGCCACTATTGGGGTTACCGCAATTTCCAATCCGAAGACACCAGCACCAACATCTCCCCGTGGGGCATACTGATTGGCGGAGAGGAACTGCATAACAATCACCACGCCTACGCGAGTTCCGCCAAACTATCCAATCGCTGGTATGAGTTTGATATCGGCTGGCTCTACATCCGCATTCTCGAAACACTGGGATTGGCGCACGTCAAGAAAGTGGCGCCAAAGCTGGTACTCGACAGTTCCAAAACCGCCTGCGATTTCGAGACCCTGCAATCGGTGATCACACACCGTTACGAAGTTGTCGCCAAATATGCGGCCTCCCTGCGCAATACCTGTGCAGCAGAGATTCAACGCATGAAGGAACAGGCCGGCAATGTTGACGGTACGATGGTCAAGCGCTGGCTGCATATCGACAAGGCCGCACTGCCGGTTGCCGAACAGGCCGCGCGGGATGAATTGCTGTCGCATAGCCGCGTGCTCGAGACGGTTTACACCATGCGCGACGAACTGGCTCAACTGTGGGGCCGCTCCACGGCCTCGAAGGAACAACTGGTCAAACAGCTCGAAGACTGGTGCCGCCGCGCCGAAGCCAGCGGTATCGAAGCGCTGGAAAACTTCTCGCGACGTCTGCGCAGCTACGCCTGAGCAGCGCCATCGCTCCGAAAAAAGCCCGGTCTCAACCGGGCTTTTTTGTAACTGCCGAGACGCAGCGGCTACTTGATCTTCGCTTCCTTATAAGCCACATGCTTGCGCGCCACCGGATCAAATTTCATGATCCTGACGGTCATTAAAAAAGCCCGTCCTCTCGGCCGGGCTTTTTTTGTGACCGCTAAGCGCAGCCGTTACTTGATCTTCGCTTCCTTATAAGCCACATGCTTGCGCGCCACCGGATCAAATTTCATGATCTCCATTTTTTCGGTCATGGTGCGCTTGTTTTTGGTGGTGGTGTAGAAGTGTCCCGTACCTGCCGTGGACTCCAGCTTGATTTTGTCGCGTTTGCTCGCCATGTCGCTCTCCTGTTAAACCGCAACGCCTTGAGCGCGCAGATCAGCCAGCACCACATCAATACCTTTGCGGTCGATTGTGCGCAGACCAGCGTTACTCACCCTCAGGCTGACCCAGCGGTTTTCGCTTTCGACCCAGAAACGGCGTTTCTGCAGATTCGGCAGAAAACGGCGCTTGGTCTTGTTATTGGCGTGGGACACATTGTTCCCGACCATGGGCTTTTTGCCCGTCACCACACAGACGCGTGACATGAGACTACTCCAGACAGAAAATCACAAAGGGCGCGATGATACACCGGAAAGGGGCGAATCCTCAACCCGGGCGGCATCTGGCCCAAAACCATCGAAAAAAATATTTATCAATTAAATCAATAAGTTATAAAATTCCCCGTTCCGCGAACGATAAAGCACTGTCTGCAGCCACCACAAAATGGTCAAGCACACGGACATCAACCAGGGCAAGCGCCTGCTTCAGGGCCTGGGTCAATGCCTCGTCGGCCCGGCTCGGCTCCGCCACGCCTGAGGGATGGTTATGCGCAAAAATCACTGCAGCGGCATTGTATTGCAGCGCCTGTTTCACCACTTCCCGCGGATACACACTGGTCTGTGTCAGCGTGCCGCGGAACAGTTCCTCGGCCGCAATCACCCGGTGCTGCGCATCGAGAAACAGGGTCATAAACACCTCGTGCGGACGTCCCCGCAAACACAATCGCAGATAGTCACGCACGGACTGCGGCGCAGACAACACCGGACCCGCCTGCAATCGTTCGTGCAACCCCCGCCGCGCGATCTCCAGCGCTGCCTGCAACTGCGCATATTTCGCCGGCCCCAGCCCTGCTGCTGCACAAAATTCCGTCTGCGGCGCACATGTCAGGGCGGTCAAAGATCCGAAACGTTGCAACTGCTGCCGCGCGAGATCCACGGCTGAGAGGCCGCGTACGCCAGTCCGCAGGAAAATCGCAACCAACTCGGCATCGGACAGTTGCTGAGCACCGCGCGCCAGCAGCTTCTCGCGTGGACGCTCACCTGATGGCCAGTCGCAGATTGCCATCTGTTCACTCCTGAGTCGGGATATGCCATTTGAACGCCGCTGGCCGGCACTCGGTTTACCCCCGGTCGGATTTGCAGTTACACTTGCCATCCCCTGTCCCCCGGGATGCGCTACGTGCCTGAAACTAAAAGCAAAAAAGTCCTGCTTGGCCTGACCGGCGGCGTCGCCGCGTACAAGGCGGCCGAGCTGGTTCGCCGTCTGCAGGACCGCGGCATCGACACGCATGTCGCGATGACATCCGCTGCCTGCGGTTTCATCACGCCGGTCACACTTCAGGCCCTGTCGGGACATCCGGTCTATACAGACATGTGGGATAACCGTATCGCCAACGGCATGGCGCACATCGAGCTGTCGCGTGACAAGGCACTGATCATCATCGCACCGGCCACGGCGGATTTCATCGCCAAGCTGGCGCACGGTATGGCAGATGATTTGTTGTCGACCGTTTGTCTCGCACGGGACTGCCCGCTGGTGATTGCGCCGGCGATGAACCGGCAGATGTGGGAACACCCCGCCACGCAGCGCAATATCGCGCAGCTACGCAAGGATGGTGTGCACATTCTCGGACCGGATGCAGGCGATCAGGCCTGCGGCGAAACCGGCATGGGACGCATGCTGGAAGCGGAACCGCTCGCAGCCGCCATTGATGGACTGCTGGCGCCGAAATCCCTGGATGGCGTGCGTATTCTGATGACAGCCGGACCGACATTCGAACCGATTGATGCGGTGCGCGGCATTACCAACCGCAGTTCCGGAAAGATGGGATATGCGCTCGCTGAAGCGGCGGTTGCCGCCGGTGCCGACGTCACACTGATCTCAGGCCCGGTACCGCTGACGCCGCCCGCCGGTGCCGTCGTGCATCGCGTCGAGACCGCGGCCGAGATGTTTGCTGCTGTGCAAAAGCATGTCGCGGGCCAGACAGTATTCATCGGTGTCGCCGCTGTCGCCGACTACCGAGTCAGTGCGCCGCGCAAACACAAGATCAAGAAGACCGACGAGGCGCAGCTGCAGCTCCGGCTGCTGCCGAACCCCGACATCCTGGGTTGGGTGGCCAGCCGCCGGAATCCGCCCTTCTGCGTCGGCTTCGCCGCGGAAAGCCGTGACCTCGACCGCTACGCCGATGAAAAACGCCGCCGCAAGAAAGTGCCATTGATGGTCGCCAATCTCGCCCAGTCTGCGATCGGCGCCGATGACAACGAAGTGACGCTGATGGACGATCAGGGGACCCGTCGTCTGGCCCGCGCTCCCAAGCCGGTCGTGGCGCGTCAGATCATTGCGCATATCGCCGGACTGCTGCCGCCAGCCCGAAAGCGGACATCGCCGCGCTGACCGCTCGGCGTTCTGTCCAACACCACGCACCAGTGCCCGATCGTTCCCGACACCCATGAAATCCATCGACGTCAAGATTCTCGATCCGCGTCTGCGCGGCCAACTGCCGCAATACGCCACACCGGGTTCCGCCGGCCTTGACTTGCGCGCCTGCCTCGACAGCCCGCTAACCCTTCAGCCCGGGCAGACCGAACTGATTCCTGCCGGCATGGCCATCCACATCGCTGATCCCGGGCTGGCAGCCGTCATCCTCCCGCGATCAGGGCTCGGGCACAAACACGGTATCGTCCTCGGCAACCTGGTCGGACTGATCGACTCCGACTATCAGGGTCAACTCTTCGTATCGACGTGGAACCGGGGCAATACCGCGTTCACGATCAATCCGATGGACCGCCTCGCACAGTTGGTGGTTGTGCCAGTGGTGCAAGTCGGGTTCAACGTGGTCGACGAGTTTGCCAGCTCCGACCGCGGTGCCGGCGGTTTCGGCAGCACGGGGCAGCGGTAACGCAATGAGCACCGCGCTGGTACTGTTTGCCCACGGGGCCCGTGACCCGGAATGGGCACGACCGTTCCGGGACATTGCCGGTCGGGTCACGGCAAGACGCAGCGATCTCGCGGTTAAGCTGGCTTTCCTCGAATTCCAGTCACCTTCCCTGGCCGAAGCCATCGGCGAATGCATCGGCCAGGGACACCGCCGGATTGCCATCGCTCCGCTGTTCATGGCACAGGGCGGGCATCTCAAAAACGATGTGCCGCGGCTGCTCGACGAACTTCAACAACGGTATCCCGATGTCACGCTCCACCTGATGCCCGCGGTTGGCGATGTCGAAGCGCTGCGCGCCGCGATGGCAGACTGGCTGGTTCATCACACCCCGGCACTTTAAGGACAGGACATGCGCGGCACCTTCTTCGCACTGATACTGTTGATCGCAACCGCCGCGTCGGCGGCCCTGCCGCAGATCGATCTCACCGTAGGACAGCAGACTGTTTCCGTCGAGGTAGCAGCAACCGGTGACACTCGCGCCACCGGCTTGATGCACCGGCGTATCCTGCCGGAAAATAACGGCATCCTTTTCGTCTTTCCTGCGCCCGGGATGCATGCCTTCTGGATGATGAACACCCATATTCCGCTGTCGATCGCTTTCATTGACGATGAAGGCATCATCGTCAATATCGAGAACATGCAACCCCATACGCAAAACAGTCATCCGCCGAAAAGACCGGTGCGCTACGCACTCGAAATGAATCAGGGCTGGTTTGCCAAGCACGGCATACGGGCCGGCGCCAGAATCAAGGGCCTCGATCGCGCCCCCCCCGCACGATAAACAGGCATAAAAAAAGCCCGGGGATCCCGGGCTTTTTCATGCAGGGCATCCGGCTCAGCCGAAATTCTTCTCGGCAAATTCCCAGTTGGCGAGATTCGCGAGAAAAACCTCGACAAACTTCGGCCGCGCATTACGGTAATCGATGTAATAGGCATGCTCCCATACATCGATGGTCAGCAGTGCCTTGTCTCCGGTCGTCAGCACGCTGCCCGCGTTGGACGTGTTGGCGATATCAACACTGCCATCCGCCTTCTTGACCAGCCAGGTCCAGCCGGAACCGAAGTTGCCGACCGCACTCTTGGTGAATGCCTCCTTGAAGGCATCGAAGCTGCCCCACTTCTTGTCAATCGCGGCAGCCAGCGCGCCCGACGGCTTGCCACCGCCGTTCGGCTTCATGCTGTGCCAGAAAAATGTGTGATTCCAGACCTGGGCCGCGTTGTTGAACACACCACCGGAGGACTTCTTTACGATGTCCTCGAGAGCAGCATTCTCGAACTCGGTGCCCTTGATCAGGCCGTTCAGATTGGTCACATAGGCCTGATGATGCTTGCCATAGTGAAACTCGAAAGTCTCTTTGGAGATATGGGGCGCGAGGGCGTCCATCGCATACGGCAGTTTCGGCAGTTCGTGTTGCATGTGCAATCCTCTTTTCGTCCGGGTTATCCAAAAAAACTAATGATACTACGGGGGACACTGCCATTGCCGACCGTGCGGGCAGCATCCGCCAAAAACCGTGATGCGGTTCCGGTTTTTCCGGGCAGTGGTCAGAGCCCGCCGTTCTGCTGCGCCACCATGCAATACAGCATCGGCACGGAGAGCATCGTATTCACGCGCGACACAATCATCGCGCGCCGGGCAGCCGCGGCCTTCGTCGCAGCATCGGCCTCGACCAGACCCAGAGCCTTTTTCTGCGCCGGCCAGATAATGAACCACACATTGAACGCCATCACCAGAGCCAGCCACATACCGACACCGATCGCCACAAAGCCCGGGCTCAGCGTCAATGCCTGCGCGACGTAACGGAACATGCTGGCCAGCAGCAGCCCGGTGACCACAGTAGCCAGAGCGGCCCAGCGAAACCAGAACAGAGCTGCCGGCGCAATCACCCGTCCGATGGCCGGTTTCTGCTCATCGGGAATTTTCGCCATCGACGGCATCTGCACAAAATTGAAATAGTAGAGCAGTCCTACCCACATCATCCCGCTCAACACATGCAGCCAGCGCATCACAAATGCCCACCACGCGTGTTCGCCGGTGCGCAGGCTGCCGGTCGCCAACACCAGCAGACCGAGCAATACAAAACCCGCAAGCACCGTGCGGCCCAGCGACTGAAAGAAGTTGCCCATGGAAGTCTCCTCGCCCCGTGCCATGCCGGGGGAATCAGCGGGAGTTCAGTCTAGCATGCGGCCCGGCCGGCACCGGGATCAGGCGACCGCAAGGCTGCCGGTTTCTATCGCTGCGATCGCCTTCGCCTGATTGAAATCCTGCGCGTAGGCCGCCCCGTAAAGACAACAGGCCAGCTGGTTGGCGACCGGTGCCGGCATAGGAATGCGGCCCTCCAGTATGCCGCGTATCCAGTCGACGGTTCCTTTGACATCCTGCGGCGAGGGCACCGCATGCGCACTGCGCTCCGCGCTTTCCGCCTCGAACAACACGCGTGTTTCGCTGCCGGCCACCAGCACGATGCCCGGACGACGGCGAACGTCCACCACGGGACTGCCGTCAGGCGACTCAAACAGCAGCGCCGAGCGCTCTGCATCCAGAAGCACCGAAGACACGGCCTCCGCTTCGCCGCTGCGCTCGATGGCACAGACATGCAAAGCGCCGGCCTGAAACGGGTCTACCAGTCTCGCGAGCATGCGTGCCAGCACGCCACCGCCGAGCCGCACCCGCAAGGAGACCAAATCGGCCAAGCCCGGCGCCAGCGCGCCGGTTGGCACGAAAGCCACCCGCCCCGCATCCAGCAGTTGCTGTGCCTGCGACAGACTCGCAGCAGGCAGAATGCCGAACTCGCGCAGGATGTACGAGGTGGCAATCCCGCGCGCAGCGCCCAGTTCCCCGTGCACGAGCACCGGAATACCGAAACGCTGCAGGCTCATCGCCAGCAACGGCAGCGCATCCGCCTGAGTGCGCGACTGCACATAAGCCGGCAACACAACCGGCCGCCATTGCGTATCCGGCAGAGCCGCACGAAACGCCCGCGCTGACAGGGCACTCATTGCACCGAACAATTCCGGCGGCGATACCTCGCGCCTTTCCATCAGCGCAAGGATGGCGCCCAGTTCGAGCTCGGGTACGCCGCCGTCGAACACTGCCGCGAACAGCGCCTCGGTTTCAAGCGCCGACAGCGTTTCGTCATGTGACAGCGCATCAATGAGTTGCGACCAGGCCACGGCGGCCTCCCTTGTGTTGGTTATCCGCCTACAGAGCAATCGACATGCCAAGCCCGAATCCGCTACTTGAAGCGGCTTTTTGCGGCATTCTTCACCGTTTTCACCGCAGCCACGCCACGCGACGGTGCGCGGAACAGGTACACTGCCTCGCTTTGGTGCCTCCGGCCCCAGGAGATGCTGCAATGCACACAATACCGCCTGCAGCCGACGATGAAGCGCTTCAGACCGGCAGAAGCCTGGACGAACTCAAGCGCGAGTTGATCCGGCGCGCACACGAGCAGCTGATGCCGGTCGCCGGCGTACGCGAGGAGGACGCCCGCGCCGTGGTCGATGTCATGCAGACACTGCATCGTGATCAATGGGCGCAGGCCTGGTCTGCGCGGGCAGAACGGTACCGGCAGGAGGCCGCTACCGTCACGGACCGCCAACGCGCATGCGACGCCTGGTGGCAGGTCTGGCGGCTATGCCATTTTGCGCGCTGGCCGATCGAGAACACGGCAGTCAAGCGCCACTGCTACGCGTTGGCACTGGATGCCTACAGTCGGCACGCGGCGCTTCTGGACCCGCCGGTGATTGCCGTCAATATTCCTTACGGCAAGGCCATCGCCAAAGCTTGGCTGCGCCTGCCGGCCCGGCAACCCGCACCGCTGGTGATCGGCATCAGCGGACTGGACTCGCGCAAAGAGGATGTGATGACGCTCTCTGATGCCTATCTGCAACGCGGCATCGCCCTTCTCGCCATCGACATGCCCGGCACCGGTGAAGCACCCGCAGCACTGTCGAAAAACGCGCACCAGTTGTTTTCAGCAGTGCTCGACTGGGTCGCCACACAGACTGCACTCGATGCGCAGCGTGTCGTCATACAGGGGCGCAGCTGGAGTGGCTACTGGGCGGCACTGCTTGCCGCATCCGAAAACCGGCGGCTGCGCGGCTGCGTGATGCACGGCGGCCCGATCCACCACTATTTCCAGCCGGAATGGCTCGCACCTTCGCTGGCGTCACGCGAGTATCTCTACGATTATCTGCCTGCCACCGCCGCACTCTTCGGTGTAACCGGTCTGGACGAACTGCTCGCCGCAGCCCCGCGGTGGTCCCTGCGGACGCGCGGACTGCTCGATGGTGCCTCCGCTCCCATGCTGCTGGTCAACGGCGCGCGCGACACCCAGATTCCGATTGCTGACGTCGAATGGCTTGCTGCCCGCAATCCGCGTGACACTGTGTGGATCAACCCGGAAGGAGGCCATATGGGACGCTCTCCGGATTGGCCGGGAAAACGCATATTCAACGAAGTCATCGCCCCCTGGCTGGAAGACAGGTTGCAACCCTGAATCAGGACCTGATTCACTGATGCACTACCGGCGCAAACCGCACCTGCGTACAGCCCCAGACACCAAAGAGCCGGCAGCGATGGCGGTCATTGTCTACGCGGGTGCCGCGAAATCACCATAAAAAAGGGCACACCGGTTCCGGTGTGCCCTTGCAAACTGCGTTTACAGCCGGTGTACGTACTCAGCCTTTCAGGCACTCGCTCATGAATTTCTTCCGCTCGTCACCCTTCTTGTCCTTGGCTTTTGCATTACAGGACTTCATTTTCTCCTGCTGGGTTTCTTTCTTCGAGGGTGGGGCTGCGTCCTGCCCCTTCAGGCAACTGCTCATGAACTGCTTGCGCTCGTCACCCTTTTTGCCTTCAGCCTTGCCCGCGCAGTCCTTCATACGCTGCTGCTGCTTGAGTTGGGCCTCGCTCGGCGCCTTTTTCGCCTGCTCCGCTTTTTTCTCTACGGCGGGCGCACCCTTTTTTGCTTCTCCTTTCGGTTCAGCTGCGATCGCACCCGTCACGGCAAAAAGACTGCAGAACAGGACCAGAATCAGTTTTTTCATTACGGACCCCTAAAATTAATTAATAAAAACAATTACTTACGATCAATCCCTGTCAGACCGCACATACAGTACGGAGCGATGCAGACCTTAACGTTCGCCGCCGTGACGCGGATGACACAGCGCAAATGCATCGGCAATCAACTCATAGGATTGCAGCCGCGACGCATAATCACCGGTGATGGTAATCACCATCAGTTCGTCCGCCTGAAACTGCTCGCGGATCGATATCAACTGCTCCCGCACCGCCGGCGGCGTTCCCAGCACAACGCGCCGCCGGTGATGGTGGATGCGCTGCCGGTCTGCCTCGGTGTAGGGATAACGTTCGGCTTCCTCCAGGGTGGGTACCGGAGCATTTACCCCGTAGTCCATGTTCAAGCGCCGGAGGTTCACGCTTTGCGACAGACGTTCGGCCTGCGCATCGGTCTCGGCGCAAATGACAAACACGCACACCATGCTCTGCGGTGCCGGCTCACGCAGAGACGGCCGGTACTGCTTGCGGAATTCCCGCATCACCGCGTCGCCGCCGCGCGCGCTGATGAAGTGCGCAAAGGCAAAGCGCAGACCGAGCTGCGCGGCCAGCGCACCACTGTAGTCCGAAGACCCGAGCAGCCAGATCTGCGGACTCGTCGCACCGGCTGGCTGCGCCTTCACCCGCGCAAAAGGATGCCCTTCGGGAAAACGGTCATCGAGAAATGCTGCGAGGTACTGCACTTGCTCGGGAAAATCCTCCGCCGTCGGGTAGCGACCCTGCCCCATGGCCATCGCCGTCGTCTGATCACCGCCCGGCGCACGGCCGATCCCGAGGTCGATACGCCCCGGAAACAGGGCCTCAAGCATGCGGAACTGTTCCGCAATCTTGAACGGACTGTAATAGGGAAGCAGTACGCCGCCGGTACCGACCCGTATGGTCGATGTCGCGGACGCGACGCGTGTCACCAGTATTTCAGGACAGGGGTCTGCCAGCGCCATCACGCTGTGATGTTCCGCGCACCAGAAGCGGTGATAACCCAGGGACTCGGCATGCTGCGCCAGGCGGATGGTCTGCTCGATCGCCTGCTGCGGCGTATGGCCGCTGATGACCGGCGACTGGTCAAGGACACTCACTTTGATTCCGGACATGGTCATGCGGCTTTCTGCAGGAGGAGTAAAATTATGCCCCATCGCAACACCGAGTATCGCATTTGAATCACGCCCTGACGCGCCCGACCGCACTCAATGCCGCCTCTCCGGTACTGTACACGCTCGGCGTACTGCTGATGATCTTCAGCGGGACCATGCTGATACCGCTGGGAATTTCGGTCTGGTTGCAGGACGATGCACAACTTGCGTATCACGAGGCGTTTCTCGCAACGCTGGCTGTCGCGGTCATCCTCTGGCTGACCGGCCGGTCCGGGCCGCATGACCTGAAAACCCGTGACGGCTATCTGCTGGTTACCCTGGCCTGGACACTACTCCCCGCTTTCGCCGCCATCCCCTTGTATCTGCAGATCCACAAGCTGTCTTTCACAGACGCGTATTTCGAGGCCATGGCAGGCCTCACCACCACCGGTGCGACGGTGCTCTCGAACATCGACAATCTCCCGCCGTCGATCAATCTCTGGCGTGGCCTGCTGCAATGGCTGGGCGGCATGGGCATCATCGTGCTGTTCGTTGCCATCCTGCCCCTGCTGGGCATCGGCGGACGCCAGCTGTTCAAGGCCGAGACGCCGGGCCCGATGAAGGAGTCCCAGCTCACGCCGCGTATCGCGTCCACCGCCAAACGGCTGTGGCTTTTCTACATCGTCATCACGATGTTTTGTGTGCTGGCCATGCATTGGGGCGGCATGTCCTGGCTGGACGCCTTCATGCACGCCTTCGCCACAATGAGCCTCGGCGGATTTTCAACGCACGATGCCAGCTACGCCTATTTCAACTCACCGCTGCTGGAAGGCATCACCATATTCTTCATGCTCGTCGCCGGCATGAATTTTGCGACGCATTATCTGGCACTCAGCAAACAGTCCTTTCGGCCCTATCAGCAGGACTGGGAGGCCCGCTGGTTCCTGATCGTAATGGTAACCAGCGTGCTGTTTGTCGCCATGTATCTGGTGCTTACCGGCACCTATCCGGATTTTCAGACCGCGCTGCGCCATGCCGCTTTCAACGTCGTCTCGATCGGCACCACCACCGGCTTTGCCAATACCGATTACGCGCTGTGGCCGGTGTTCGCACCGGTGCTGATGCTGCTGCTGTGCGCGACAGCGTCGAGCGCCGGCTCCACCGGCGGCGGCATCAAGATGATCCGCACACAGCTGCTGTTACTGCAGGGATGGCGGGAGCTGAGTCGCATGCTGCATCCCAGTGCCGAGTTGCCCGTGCGGCTCAACGACCAGGTTGTCCCCAATCGCATCATCTTTTCCGTACTGGCCTTCATGTCGCTATACGGTGCCAGCATCGTCGTTATGACCATGCTGCTGCTCTTTTCCGGCACTGATTTCATTACCGCGTTTTCCGCAGTCATCGCCTGCATCACCAGTACCGGCCCCGGCCTCGGGCAGGTCGGCCCCTCGACCACATATGAGTCGCTGACCGACATTCAGACCTGGATACTGTCCTTTGCGATGCTCATCGGCCGGCTTGAGGTGTTTACCGTGCTGGTAATCCTCACCCCCGCCTTCTGGCGGAAATAGCAGCCCGCCGCACGCAGCGCGCGACCGCTATTTCTCCGAGCCGCGGATAAAGGCATTCAACACACCGCACCAGCCGAGCGCAAGGTTATCGCGGTTGTAGCCGCCGCCGCCGAAACCCATGATGCGTCCGCCGCACAACTCGTTCGCCAGCACGCATAGACGTTCCGCCGCATAGGCATGCGCCGCCGGCGTGTATTGCAGATGCGCCAGCGGATCACCGGCAATGCTGTCAGCACCGGCCTGAAACACGATGAATTCCGGCTTGTGGTTGCGCAAATGCGCCTCCACACGTTCCCACTCAACCCTGAACTCCCGGTCGCCCGAGCCGGGTTGCATCGGAATGTTGAGCTTGAGTCCTTCGCCGCCACCCTTGCCGCTTTCATTGGCGGCGCCGGTTCCCGGGTAGAGAAACCGGCCGTCCTCGTGGATGTCCGCATAGATCAGGTCCGGATCGGATTCATAGGGGTAGTACAGTCCATCGCCGTGATGGACATCGATGTCGACATAGGCCACGCGCTGCACACCGTACTGGCTGCGCAGCGTATCAATGACCACGCCGCAATCATTGAAAACACAGAACCCGGCTGCCCGGTCACGCGCAGCGTGATGCAGTCCACCGATCGGCTGAAAAGTGCGAAGCACGTGGCCGGCCATCACTCGCTGCAGTCCGTCCAGCGCCGCACCGACAACATGCGCAGTCGCTTCGTAGACGCCGGGAAACGCCGGTGTGTCGCCATAATCAATCGCGCCATATCCCTGCGCCGACAACTGGTGCACACGATCCACATGCGACTGTCCGTGAAAGCGTGCAATCTCATCGGCCGTCGCCAGACGCGAGGGCAGCAGCGCCGCAGCCTCCGTGAGCTTCTGGCGGCGGGCCTCGCGCTCGAAGGCATCCTGGCGATCGGGACCCCAGGGATGTCCGTCGGGAAATCCGTATCCTGCGAGCTGCCTGTCCATGTACAACGCCACTTCATGTTTCATTGCCGGCTCCTCGTCTTCGCCATGTACGCCTGGTTACACCTTGTTCAAAACAGCCGACCCTGCGCGTCAGCCCCCGGTACACGGAATTGGGTGGTGTCGCAGTAGTCGCCCTCGCCACGCCGCCCGCGATTCAACCCCGACTTTCGGCAAGCGAGATGAAACCGCTGATGCAGCAGTGTCGCAAATTCGCCCTGGCCGTGCATGCGGCGACCGAAGGCCGGATCGTTGTCACGCCCGCCACGCATGGCCTGGACACGGCTCATCACATGCGCCGCCTTCAGCGGATAGTGGCGCAACAGCCAGTCACGGAACAGCGTTTTGACCTCGAAGGGCAGACGCATCAGAATATATGCCGAGCGCTCTGCACCATTTGCGGCCGCAGCCGCCACGATGGCCTCTATCTCCTGGTCATTCAGAAACGGGATCACCGGTGCCACCATCACGCCGACCGGTATGCCTGCCGACGACAGCGTCTTTACCGCCTGCAGGCGCCGCGCAGGCGCACTGCAGCGGGGCTCCATGCGCCGGGCAAGATCGTGGTCGAGTGTGGTCACCGACACAAATACCTCTGCAAGACGTTTCCGGGCCATCGACGCAAGGATATCGATGTCGCGCTCGATCAGCGCGTTCTTGGTCACGATGCCGACCGGCTGGTTGAATTCGGCGCAGACTTCCAGAATACCCCGCGTAATCCGCCGCTCGCGCTCGGCAGGCTGATAAGGATCGGTGTTCGCACCCAAGGCGATCAGCTCACAACGATAGCCCGGCCGCGACAGCTCGCGGCGCAGCAGTTCGGCAGCGTTGACCTTGGCGAAGATGCGCGTCTCGAAGTCAATGCCCGGTGACAGATTACGATAGGCATGCGCCGGCCGCGCGTAACAGTAGATGCAGCCGTGTTCGCAGCCCTGATAGGGATTGATTGACTGGGTGAAGGGGATGTCGGGCGAGTCGTTGCGCGCAATGATCGACTTCGCCGCCTCATCGGTCACCACCGTTTTCAGAGCCCGCAGTTCCTCATGGGCGGCACTCTCCCAGCCGTCGTCGAAGGCCTCGCGCGAAACCGGTTCAAATCGTCCTTCCGGGTTAATGCCAGCGCCTCGCCCCTTGCGCGCGTCGGCATGTTTCCCCGACAGGGTGCGCAGCGCCATCGCTCAACCCGAGCGGTACGCGTGCGTGGTCATCACCTCCAGCACCTTGCGCGCGCGTCCGTCGGCACCCTTGCCCAGCACCTGCGTGCGCACCACGGCAATCAGCCGACCGTGATGCACCACCTCGGACTTCACCCGCAGGCTGCGGCCTTCGCCGGGGCTGATATACCACGCGGAAATCGCCGACAGCTGCCAGTGGTCGGTCAAGGCGGCACTCGCGTTTTCCGCCGCCAGTCCGAGCAGAATTCCGCCCTGTACATGGCCGACACGGTTACCGATATGCGGCCCGTTCTTGACCACTGATGCCGCTTTCCCCGGCGTGTGCTTCGCCTGCACGCCCCAGAAGCGCTGGATAAAAGCACCGCCCTCTGCCGTCACCGACGCAATCACCGCATCGGCAGCCGCCAGTATCTTTTTCTCGTCGGGACGCAGCTTGCCGCCGGGAATTTCCGGCGTCGGGTTCTCGCCGCGGCGCCGGTGCGGCACCGGATGCAGCTCCACCCCTTTCGGGGGCTTGAGTACCATGAAGGTCGCACTGCCTGTCCCGACCAGCCCCGCTTCATTATGAATCTCCATCGTGCTGGCACCCTGCTGCCCGGCCGCCCCTTGCACGAACCCGTGCATGGCACCGCGCCCGCTGAGTCGTCCCGTGCGCGCGGCGCCGCTGAACTGCAGATTCATCGTCACCGTCGCCAACCGGGTATGTGCCGCCAGCCCTGCCCGTACCGCTGCTGCCATAACCAGATCGGCGAGAATGGCATACGCGGCAATATTGAGCTGGCCATCCGCATCACGGCAATGCGCCGCCACGTCGAGGGACAGCGCCGTATGGTCGGTGCCGACGTGGTCATAGGACAGATCAAGAAAATTCCCGGCAAAGTGATAGCCCGGTTCACGATTGAGTGCAATCCCCCGCATGACCTGACTGCGGATGCCTGCCAATTCGGGGGGGGAGTGACGCAAACCGCCGCCAGCAGGGTAGTGTGAAGTATTTTGCATGGCAGCATTGTAGCAAGGCGTTTCCCGTGACTCCGGCGAGCGCAGCACCTGCGAGGACATCCAAACCGGCGCGGCTGCGTATAAGGCTGCATCGCGACCCGCAGGGCGCGACCGTCAATCCGTCTCAGGGAGTCCCGTCATGCACCGTCTGATTGCCATCATCACCCTTACCCTTATCGCCTGGCATGCGCTGACTGCCCGCGCTATGGACAGCGAACCGGCTTCTCCGGCACCGGCTACCCAGGCACCCCGCAGTGCGGCCGGATCCGTCACCAACGCCACATCTGCCGCCACCGATCTGGCTGCCGGCCGCAAAGCCATTGGCACGAAAGACTGGCAGACGGCCATCCGGCATCTGCATCTGGCGGAAAAACGCGAACCGAACAATGCCGACGTGCAAAACCTGCTCGGCTATTCATACCGTAACGCCGGTCAGTGGAAGGTGGCACTGAAGCACTACGACCGCGCCTT
>Ga0129333_10001865_pt1 | contig 19373 bp, 5 predicted proteins | sample CPB6_08_DNA_FD_94474 | JGI IMG/M metagenome (GOLD analysis project Ga0129333, IMG submission 94474) | Freshwater to marine salinity gradient microbial communities from Chesapeake Bay, USA - CPBay_Sum_0.6_0.8_DNA | ecosystem: Environmental > Aquatic > Marine > Coastal | place: USA: Chesapeake Bay... | reverse complement strand
TGACGGTGAATGTGGTGGCCAACGACACCAACGGCGACACCGTGGTCCCCGTCTCGGTGGAGATCGTCGGCACCAACCGCCCCGGCGACCCGCTGGTGGTGCAAGGAGAGGGCACCTGGACGGTGAACCCGACCACCGGCGCCATCACCTTCACCCCGGTGGCCGGCTTCACCGGCGACCCGACCCCGATTCACTACACCGTGAAGGACAACGACGGCAACACCTCCGTCCCCGCCAAGGTGACCATCGACTACAAGCAGCAACCGCCCGTGGCCGCGGATGACAGCTCGCTGAAGAACCAGCCGGGCCCGGTGACGCTGAATGTCACCAACAACGACACCGACAGCGATGGCGACCTCGACCCGGGCAGCGTGGATCTGGATCCCGCCACCCCGGGCCGCCAGACCATCTATGTGGTGCCCAACCAGGGCCTGTGGCAAGTGGATGAGGCGGGCAATGTGACCTTCTCGCCGCTGCCCGGCTTCACCACCGACCCGTCCCCCATCACCTACACCGTGAAGGACACCGGCGGCCTGCTGTCGAATGTGGCCAAGATCACCGTGGGCTATGTGCCCGTGGCGGCAGACGACTCCTCCAAGGGCAACACCGTCGGCACGCCGGTGACCCTGAAGGTGCTGGCCAACGACACCGCGGGTGATACCCCCGTGGCCTCCACCCTGAAGATCGTGGGCACCAGCAACCCCGGCGACCCGCTGGTGGTTCCCGGCGAGGGCACCTGGAGCGTGAATCCCTCCAACGGCGATATCACCTTCACCCCGCTGGCCGGCTTCACCGGCAACCCGACGCCGATCCGTTACACCGTCAATGACGCCCAGGGCAACCCGTCCCTGCCCGCAACCGTGGTGGTGGACTACACGCCCCAGCCCCCCGTCGCCGTCAACGACGAGTCCCGCGCCAACAAGGCCGGCCCCGTGTCGCTTTCCGTGACCGGCAACGACTCCGACCCTTCCAACACGCTGAATCCGGCCTCGGTGGATCTCGATCCGACCGTTCCGGGTCGCCAGACCACCCTCGCCGTTCCCGGCCAGGGCGTGTGGACCGTGGACAACACCGGCAAGGTGACCTTCACACCCGCCGCCGGCTTCACCAAGGACCCATCCCCCATCCCCTACACCGTGGCCAACACGGGCGGTCAGGTCTCCAACCAGGCGACCATCACCATCGACTATGTGCCCGTGGCGACCGATGACAGCTCCACCGGCAACCCGTTGGGTCAGCCCGTCACCCTCGATGTGTTGGCGAACGACACGCTGGGCGACACGGTTGTCCCCTCGACGCTGAAGATCGTGGGCACGAACAACCCGGGTGATCCCCTGGTGGTTCCCGGCGAAGGTACCTGGACGGTGAACCCCACCACCGGCGCCATCACCTTCACCCCGGTGGCCGGCTTCACCGGCGACCCCACGCCGATCCGTTACACCGTGAAGGACAACGACGGCAACGAGTCGGCCCCCGCCAAGGTGACGGTGGATTACCTGCAGATTCCCCCCGTGGCAGTCAATGACGAGTCCCGCGCCAACCCGGCCGGCCCCGTCAGCCTGGGAATCCTGGGCAACGACACCGATGCCAACGGCGACCTCGACCCCGCGACCGTGGATCTCGATCCCGCCAGCCCCGGCCGCCAGACCAGCCTGACCGTGACCGGCCAGGGCGTCTGGTCCGTGGACAACAGCGGCAAGGTGACCTTCACCCCGGCCCCCGGCTTCACCAAGGATCCGTCCCCCATCACCTACACGGTGAGCGACAAGACGGGCCTGGTGTCGAATGTCGCCACCATCACCATCGACTATGTGCCCGTGGCGGCCGATGACAGTTCCACCGGCAACCAGCCCGGACGGCCCGTTTCGATCCGCGTGGTGGGCAACGACACCGCCGGCGACGAGGTCGATCCGGCGACCATCCGGATCGCCGGAACGGCCAACCCCGGCGATCCCCTGGTGGTCCCCGGCGAGGGCACCTGGAGCATCAATCCGGTCACCGGAACCATCACCTTCACGCCGGAGCCGGGTTTCCTCATCGACCCGACACCCATCCGCTACACCGTGAAGGACGGCGAGGGGAATGTCTCCAACCCCGCCCAGGTGACGGTCAAGTACAACAAGGCCCCCGACCTGTCCATCACCAAGGACAACGGCGTGACCAGCATCCGCCCGGGCCAGACGGTCACCTACACGCTGGGCTATGCCAACAAGGGCACGGCCGATTCCACCGGGGTGGTGATCACCGACACCGTTCCCGCGGGAATGACCTTCAACCAGGCGAGCAACCCGGGCTGGACGCTGTCGAGCGGCGTGCTGACTTTCGCCGTGGGGACCGTGGCGGCGGGCGCTTCGGGCCAGGTGCAGTTGAAACTCGTTGCCAACGCCACCTTCCCGGCCGGTGTGGGCCGTATCGCCAACACCGCCAGCATCGGCGATGACGGCGCCAACGGCGCCGACCCGACACCCGGCGACAACACCGCCGTCGACAACGACGAATTGATCGCCGCGCCCGACCTCCAGGTCACCAAGGACAACGGCGTGACCAAGGTGAAGGCGGGCGACAACGTGACCTACACGCTGGCCTACCGCAACAAGGGCAGCCAGGGCGCCACGGGCGTGGTCATCACCGACAATCTGCCGGTTGGCCTGGCTTTCGACGCCACGCTGAACCCCGGCTGGAGCCTGAGCGGCACCGTCCTCAGCTACACGCTGGGCCTGGTCCCCGCCGGTGCTTCCGGATCGATCCAGTTGCGGCTGACAGCAGCGGCCAGCTTCGCCGCCGGCCAGGCCAGCGTGGTGAACACCGCGCTGATCGCCGACGACGGCAGCAACGGCCCGGATGAGAATCCCGCCGACAACACCGGCACCGACACCGACGAGCTGGTCGCCGCGCCGAACCTGTCCATCCGCAAGGACGACGGGGTCAAGGCGGTGGCGGCCAACCAGGTGGTGATCTACACGCTGAGCTACGCCAACCGCGGCACTCAGGGCGCCACCGGCGTGGTCATCACCGACACCGTTCCCGCCAACCTGAACTTTGACGCCACCCAGAACCCCGGCTGGACGCGCAACGGTTCCTCCGTCAGCTACACCTTGGGCGCCGTTCCCGCGGGGGCCAGCGGATCGGTCACGCTGAAGTTCACCGCCAGCCCGACCTTCCCGGCCGGCCAAAGCAGGATCACCAACACGGTCACCATCGCCGACGACGGCACCAACGGCCCCGACGAGGATCCGCTGGACAACACCGACTCCGATGTCAACGACCTCGATGCCGCGCGCGACCTATGGATCAGCAAGGACAATGGCGTGAAGACGGTGGTGGCCAACCAGGCCGTCACCTACACCATCCGCTATGCCAACGGCGGCACCAAGGGTGCGACTGGCGTGGTGATCACCGACACCATCCCGGCCGGGATGACCTTCGTTGCCGCCGACAACGCGGGCTGGACCCGGGTGGGCGACACGCTGACCTACGCCGTTGGCTCGGTTGCCGGCGGGGCCCGGGGCTCGGTTTCCCTGAAACTGGTCGCCAAGGCCAGTTTCCCCTCAGGCCAAAGGACCATCGCCAACACCGCCACGGTGGCCGACGACGGTTCCAATGGTCCCGACCTGAACCCGAACGACAACTCTTCCACCGACACCGACGAACTGGTCGCAGCACCTGATCTGTCGGTGGTGAAGGACAGCAGCGTGACGGAGGTTCGGGCCGGCCAGAGCGTGACCTACACCCTGGCCTACACCAACAAGGGCACACAGGACGCCACCGGCGTTACCCTGAGCGATTCGCTGCCCCTGGGCATGGGCTTCAACGCCGCCGCCAACCCCGGCTGGACGCTGAACGGCACCACGCTCAGCTACACCGTGGGCAATGTGGCCGTGGGCGCCTCGGGCACGGTCAGCCTGGTGCTGGTGGCCGATGCCACCTTCGCGGCTGGTCAGGCCAGTGTCATCAACACCGTGGCCATCGCCGACGACGGCAGCAACGGCCCCGACCTGAACCCGGCCAACAACTCCGACCGGGAAGTGGACAACCTGATCGCCTCGCCTGACCTGCGCGTGACCAAGAATGATGGTCGCGCCAGCGTTCGGGCGAACGACTTGGTCACCTACACCCTGAGCTATGCCAATAACGGCACCCAGGGCGCCACCGGGGTGACCATCACCGATAGCCTCCCCGCCGGCACCAGCTTCAATGCCGCCGCGAACCCCGGCTGGACCCTGAACGGCTCCACCCTGACCTATGCCCTGGGCACGGTGCCCGCGGGATCCTCCGGCAGCATCCAGTTGTCGCTGCGCGTCAACGCGTCCTTCCCGGCGGGCCAGGCCTCCATCGCCAACACGGCGCTCATCGCCGATGACGGCGCCAACGGCCCGGATCTCAACCCGGCCGACAACTCCGGCACCGACATCAACGCGCTGGACGCCGCCCCGGACATGGCGATCCTGAAGACGGACGGCAAGGCGTCGGTCAAGCCCGGCGAGCAGGTGACCTACCTGCTGCGCTACCGCAACAAGGGCACCCAGGACGCCACCGGCGTTGTGATCTCCGACACGGTGGTGGCCGGCCTGAATTTCAGCGCCGCCGCCAACCCCGGCTGGACGCTCAACGGTTCCACACTCACCTACACCGTGGGCAATGTGGCTGTCGGCGGATCCGGCCTGGTGAAACTGGTGCTCTCGGTGGATGCGGCCTTCCCTGCCGGACGCGAGAACATCCGCAACACCGCGGTGATCGCGGATGACGGCACCAATGGCGCCGACCCCGATCCGACCGACAACTCCAGCAGCGACAACAACGAGTTGGACGCCGCGCCCGACCTGCGCGTGACCAAGTCCAACAGTCTGGCCGTGGTGCACCCCGGCGAGAGTGTCACCTACACCATCGCCTACGCCAACAACGGCAACCAGGGCGCCACCGGCGTGGTGATCTCCGATCTGCTGCCCGCGGGAACCTTGTTCAGCGGGGCCGACAATGTCGGCTGGACCCTGGCCAACGGCACCCTGAGCTACGCGGTGGGCAACCTGCCCGCCGGGGCCTCGGGCAGCGTCTCGCTGGTATTGGAGGTCTCCCGCTCCTTCGCCGCCGGCCAGTTGTCCATAGCCAACACCGCCGTGGTGGGCGACGATGGCGCCAACGGGCCCGATCTCAACCCCGCCGACAACTCGGGCCAGGATAGCGATCCGATCGCTCTGCCCGTGGGCGGCAAGGTCTTCTATGACCGCAACGCCGACGGGGCCCTCAACAATGCCGAGAACGGGCTCGCCGGAGTGGTGCTGAAGCTTGTGGATCCGCAGGGCAATGTGGTGGCCACCACCACCACCGGCGCCGATGGGTCCTACCTGTTCCCGTCGGTTCTGCCTGGCAACTACACGCTGGTGGAGGATCAGCCCGAGGGATATGGCAGCAGCACTCCCAACAGCGTGCCCCTGACCGTGGATGTGAACACCACCCCGGCGCCCGTGCACTTTGGCGAGACCCTGGCCACCCTGTCGGGTCAGGTCTGGCTCGACCTGAACAAGGACGGCAAGCGCCAGCAGAACGACATCGCCATCCCGGGTGTGACCATCACCCTGGAGAAGCTCGATGTGCCGACGGTCCAGGCCTTTGGCGATCCTTTCGTCATCCTTGGCCCGACGGGCGGTTCCAGGTTCATCACGGTGGGATCGACTGTGACCGACGCCAACGGCCAGTACGAGTTCCTCGACCTGTTCCCCGGCGAATACCGGGTGGTGCAGTCGCAACCTTCCGGCTACCTGCAGGGCCAGACCCTGCCGGGATCGGTGGGTGGCGCGGTGCCCACTCTGGACGAGATCGAATCGGTCAACCTCGATGCGGGTCAGGCCGCGGTGGCCTACGACTACACCGAGGTGGCCAAATTCGCCGCCCCCAATGTTCCCGGCGTCAATCCCCCGCCGCTGCAACCCTTCGAGATCAGCAAGCGGTCCTACCTGGCCAGCACGCCGGACATGTCCTGGGTGCTGACCGCCCCGCTCCAGCCGGATTTCGCGGCCTTCGCGCCCAACTCGGGTGTGAATCCCGCGGCATTCGTGGTGACCGGGTCGGGCGCCGGCAGTGGCATCGTGCGCGTCTTCGACTTCGGCCAGGACATGGAGCGCTTCCGCTTCACCCCCTACGGCCAGAATGTGGGCGTGCGCGTGGCCAAGGGTGATGTCACCGGCGACGGTGTGCAGGACTTCGTCACAGCCCCGGCCGGCGGGGTTTCCCCCGAGGTGAAGATCTATGACGGCAACACCGGCAACCTGATCCGCAGCTTCATGGCCTATGACCCGGCCTTCAAGGGCGGATTGTGGCTGGCCACCGGCGACCTGAACAACGACGGCGTGCAGGAAATCGTGACCGGCACCGACGCCGGGGCCATCCCGCACGTGGTCGCCTTCGATGCCGCCACAGGCAACGCGATGCACAGCTTCTACGCCTACGATGTGGCGTACCGGGGCGGGGTGCGGGTGGCGGTCGGCGACCTCGATGGCAACGGCTTCGGAGAGATCATCACCGCCGCGGGGGCGGGCGCCTCGCCGCATGTGTGCTACTTCAACGGTATGACGGCCGCGGTGGAGGCCAGCTTCTACGCCTACGACCCGGGCTACCGTGGCGGGGTGCAGATCGTCACGGGTGACACCAACGGCGACGGCGTGGACGAGGTCATCGCCGCCAGCGGGGTCAACGCCGCGGGTGGGGCCGTCTATGTCTTCAACAAGGCGGGCGCCACGCTCGCGGCCAAGGCGGTAGCCGACGGGGTCTTCGGTCTGGAGGTGGGCAGCCAGGATCTGGACATGGACGGCATCGACGAGATCATCCTCAGCCGGAACGCCGGGTCCAAGTCGAAGGTGGACCTGCTGGACGGTGTGACCCTGGATGTCCTCGACTCGTTCTACGCCGATGATCCCCGCTTCACCGGCGGCATCTCGGTGGCCTGATCCGCCGACGGGTCAGGGCCTGAAACGCGCGCGGCCCCGGCGATTGCCGGGGCCGCGCTGTTTTGGGAGGGCCGGGTTTAGAAGCGGAACTCCAAACCGGTGGAGATACCCTGGATCCAGATGTCCGAGGTGTTCACCCCGTTGAAGGCCGGACGGGCCGGGCCGTTCAGGGTGCCGGGGGGGATCTGGCTCGGGTTCACCACGGTGTCGATCTGCTCACCGGGGCGGGCGACACCTGTCCAGTACATGAAGGTGTAGCCGGCGGTGACCGCCACGCGGGGCGCGATCTGGTAACCTAGGCGCACGCCCACCTCGGGGACAAAACTCAACTGGCTGGAGGAGTAGCTGCCGATGTTGGTCCCCTGGGCCAACAATCCGCCGGGCAGCGTTGAGGCGGCACCGTTGGCTGGGATGACCGTCGTGCTGCCGTTGATGTTCACGGTGGAGCAGGTGCCACCCAGGCCGACCAGGCCGCGGGCGTCCAGCATCCACTTGCCGCGCCACATCATGTAGCCGAGGCCGATCTGCGCGCCGTTGTAAACATTCTTGGTGTTGAAGCTGTCATTCACCAGGATGTTATTGTTGGCGGGATAGCCCAGGGAGTTGTCAAGGGTGGTGAGGTTCTCGTTGATCCCCAATCCCTCGTTGAGCCCCATGTTCCGGTAACCGCCGATCACATCCCAACGCGAATCGCAGACGCAGCACAGGTTGCGCCGCAGGTTCACATCCAGGCCCCAGAAACACTGGTCCCCGGTCACACCCACATTGCCGCCCAGCACATTGGGATATTGCACCAACTGGGAGTCATTGAGGCCGGTGAGGCCATTGACAAAGGGACGCGAGACGACGGGATCGTTGGGCGACAGGTAGTTGGTGTCCCCCCCGAACAGGGTGTAGAAGGACCCTTCCACCGCCCAAAGTTTTTCCGCATCGAGGAACATGCCGCCATAGACACGGATGCCCGGTTGCATGTTTCCGTTGATGGCCTGGTCACCGTACAGCACTTCGGTGCCCGGGGCGCCGATCACACCGGCCATATTGCGGGGCGTGCCTGCCGGCGAGCGGGTCACCAGTGGGGGCACGGACTGGCCGCTGATGGCCCATCCCAGGGCTTCGACGCCAACCCAACCGCACCAGGCGGGGCCGCAGCAGCCGTCATCCACCCACGATCCCTTGACCGAATCGGCCTGGGGACCGGTGGAGGCCGCGCCGATCAGATCCACCTCCTCGGGAACAGCCTTGCCCTGGGCAGGAGCGGCTTCCTGGGCGCCAGCCTGGCCGGAGAGCAATAAACCCGCCAAGCCACCGAGGAGAAAACCCCGGCCCAATTTGTGTCTCAACCATCCATGGTGTTTGCGCATGGTTACCTCTTTCCGGGGCATCCTTGCCCGTATTGATGCCTGATGGCCAACCCGAAGTGGTATCGACCTCGATGATTTTGGAAATGCAAGGGTTTGGGTGAAAAACAGTTGCGTCCGGCGTCAAAATCAAAGGGTTGTTCGGCGGCTAACGACTGTTTCTTTTCTTTCAGCAAAAAGATTTTGTTTTCTGTGAATTCCGACGCTCATTTTTCCGGAGTGCTGGCGAAGCCCATTGGGTTGGGCAATAACTTTGAAAAGTTTCGTGCCTTTGAAACCAGCCACCCTTTGGCAGTCCCTATCTGATTTCGGACGAAATGGTTGGTTGAGTTGATGGTGTCATCCCCATCAACCCAATCCTTGGGCGGCCGATTTGGGCGCTGACCTCCAAACAAACTCTCAGCCCCAACTCGGCCAGGCCGAGCCATCGAGATCAGAATCCATTCTGATTGGCCCCGCCTCAAATCAACTACATACCCTTCTCTCCCTCGCGCACCGCAGCCGCATGGCGTTCAGGCCATGCCACCACCAGCCAGGCCTTCCAAACCTCAAGATTCACTTTCCAATTCTTCGCCAACTCCTGCATCCCGCTCCAAAAAAATTGGAGGCTCTTGCCCTCATCCAATGGGCCATGGTCATCCCAAGTGGGTGAATCGCCCGGTTTCGGGTGCGCCTCAACCACTCAGGTGGCAGCCCTGGACCTAAATTCGCCTTGGGGGCTTTTTGCGGGACTTGCGTTCGCAAACCAACTGCCTGAAAAAAAGACCTCAAACCCTCAACCCAACTCCTTTCTCACAGCACCCAACCGCCGCCTGCCAACTTTTCCCCTAACCGAATTCCCAGGCCCGGCTGCCCGACCTACGGCCAAATCGATTAGGGCAGGTCTCCTCCCCCGGCGAATGCCACTCAGGCGGCAGCCTTTTTCTGGCAACCTATCCGTAAAACCTGCTAACCTTTAGGGGATATCCACCGGCGGGCGACCCGGTATTCCGGCCGGTTTGCCCCGCCCGGCCCCGGGAAAACCATGAAGGCATTTCATTTAGCCCCCCTGCTGGCCTTTTTGACGCTCCTGCCGGCCTGCGGCCGGCGCCTTGAAAACCCGGTCGCCCAGGCTCCGGTCCCACCCCCTGTTCGCGTGGCAAAGGTTTCCCGGGCGGATGTCCCGCTCGTGGCCGAGACGGTGGGCACCGCCAAACCCTCGGTGACCGTGCAGGTGCGGGGCCGTGTCGATGGCCAGATCAAGAAAGTCCATTTCAAGGAGGGCGGCGAGGTCAAGGAGGGACAGTTGCTGTTCGAGATCGACAGCGAGTCCTTCGAGGCGGCCATGAAGGAGGCAGAGGCTACCCTCGCCGCCGCGATCTCCCAGGAAAAACTGACCCAGATCGAGAAGGACAGGTCCGAGAAACTCGCCAAGGCGGGCGCCTCGCCTGTGGAAATCTTCGAGAAAGCCAGGGCCGCTCACGACAACGCCGTCGCGGCCGTGGCGCGCGACCGGGCCAGGCGGGATGTCGCCCGCCTGCAACTGGGTTACTGCAAGGTCACAGCCCCCATCTCCGGTGTGGCAGGCAAGCTGGAGACCGATGGCGGCAGCCTCACCCGCGGTTACGACACCCGTCCCGTGATCAGCATCAACCAGCCGAAGCCGGTTTATGTCGAATTCGCCCTGCCCGAGCGCCTGTTGCCGCAGGTGCGCAAGGCGGCCGCCGGACCCGATCCTTTCCTGGTGGATGTCCGCAAGTCAGAGCAGGCCGCCTCCATCCGCGGCAGGGTCGGCTTCATCGACAACCAGGTCGACCAATCCACCGGCACCATCCTGATGCGGGCCGAGTTCCCCAACACCGATGTCGCCATCTGGCCCGGCGAATTCTTCGAGGTTTCGGCCATTCTGTCCGTGGACAAGGGCGCGCTGGTCATGCCGTTGTCAGCACTGGGGCAGGGTGCGGCCGGTCCTCACGCCTTCGTGCTGGGGGAGGACAACAAGGTCCGCCTGCGCCCCCTCAAGGTCCATCGGATCGACCGCGAGACGGTGTTGATTGCCGAGGGCCTGGCCGAGGGCGATCAGGTCGTCACCGAGGGGGCCGTCCGCCTGCTCGACGGCATGGCTGTCCGGCGGGTGGATACCCCGGGGGCGCCGTGACCGCCCAGCCTACCCGTGGCCAGGGCCTGCTCGCCACGGTCATCCGCAGGCCCGTGGCGGTGCTGCTTTCGCATTTGTGTCTGGCGCTTTTCGGCATCCTCGGCTGGATGAATCTCCCATTCAACCGCATGCCCGATGTCGAGTACCCCACCATCGTGGTGGCCGCCTCCCTTCCGGGCGCCACGCCGGACAGGATGTCCGTTTCGGTGGCCGCCCCTCTCGAGGCAAGGGTCTGCGCCGTCGCCGGTCTGCTCGACTGTTCCACCACCTGCGTCACAGGCTCGGTCACCATTTCGCTCCGGTTCCGATCCGGGCATGACATGGGTGCCGCCATGGGCGAGGTAAATCGGGCCATCCGGGCCGCCTCCGCCGACCTGCCCGCCTCGATGATCGACCCGCCCGTTTGCCAGCATTACAACCCTACCGACACGCCCCTGTTGTACATGGCCCTTGAATCCCCGGGCACACCCGACGCCGCCATGGAGGAAATGGCCCGCCAAAGGGTCGCCAACCCGCTTTCCTCCATCCCAGGCGTTTCCCGGGTCAGCATCCAGGGTGGCGGGCGATTCTCGTGGGTGGTTCGGACTGACCCGGTTGCTCTGGCCGCTCGTGGCATTTCCCCCGCTTCGGTCATGGCCGCTCTCGGGAGCATGGTGCCGGGCCTTCCATGGGGCGGTCTGCGCAGCCTGCAATCCGACATTCCGCTTGAGGGTGAAGTGCCTGTCGGCCCGGAGGGGGTGTCACTCTCCCGGGTCGCGATTCCCACCAAGCCGCGGACTGGGCAGCCGGCAACGCGCCCGGTCTGGCTTTCCGATATCGCGACGGTCTCCCCGGAATTCTCCAAGGCCAGATCGGGCAAATGGTGGAACGGCAAACCGTGCGTGGTAATCGCCCTCTACCGCGAGGTGGGCTCGAACGCGCTCGAAGTGGGGGACCAGGCGAACCAGGCGCTGGATCAAATCCGCCGCAACCTTCCTGCGGGTGCCCGGCTCGGGATGGTATTCGACAACACCCGTCCCGTCCGCGCCGCTATCGATGAAATGATCATCACTCTCGGCCTTTCCATAATTTTGGTCCTGGTCATCATCGGCCTGGGCTTGCGCGACTGGAGGGGCACGCTCATCGCCTGTTCCGTGGTGCCCCTGTCCATCACCGGCATGATGGGATTCATGTGGCTGGCCGGCTTCAGCCTCAACACGCTCACGCTGCTCGCCCTCAGCCTCGCCATCGGCTTCGTGGTCGATGACGCCGTCGTCGTGCTCGAGAATGTGATCCGCCACCGCGAGATGGGCCTCGGATCTTTCGACGCCTCCGTGGAGGGCGCGCGTGGCATCGCCTTCACCATGGCCTCCATCACGGTTTCCCTGCTGGCGGTCTTCCTACCCATCCTGCTGGTGCCCGATATCCTGGGCCGCATGTTTCGCGAGTTCGCCCTCACACTCATGGGATGCATCACCTTGTCGGGCGTGGTGAGCCTGCTTCTGGTCCCCGTCCTTTGCCTCTGGCTGCCGGAACGCCCAAGGGCTTCTCATCCGGCCAAGTCAGCCCCGTTTGGCCTGGCACGCCGGCTATATGTTCGCCTGCTCCACTGGCTGGTCGCCCACCCATGGGTGGCCATGGTGGGAATCCTGGTGTTCCTTGTCGCCACCAACCGGGTTTCTTCCGGCGTGCGCAAGGGCTTCCTTCCGGCCGAGGACAAATCGCTGCTGGTTCTTTTCACCAGGGCGGAACCCGAGTTGTCCTGGGAACGCCTGCAGGCGGCCCACCGCAATCTGTGGGACCTGATCGCCAAGGTGCCCGAGGTTGAGGAAACCCTCACCTACCTTGGGCAGGACGAGCTGAATACCACCCCCTCCGACGGGCTGCTGCTGCTGCGTTTGAAATACCCGCCCAGGCGCTCCCTCGCCGACATCACCGCCGACATCCAGGCCCGGCTCGACCGCGATTCGCCCCTCGCGTGCACCCTCTTCAACATCCCGTCCCTCTACCTGAACACCAAACGCACCAAAAGCGCCTACCAGGTGCTGGTGACTGCCCCAGAGGCGGATGCGTTGCCGGGGGCGGTGGCTGAAATCCGTCGATGGATGGATGAAAAAGACGGTTTCCTCTCCATAGACACCGATATTGAACCCGGCGCTCCCACGCTGGAGATTGCGCCCTCAAGGGCACGCATGGCCATGGCCGGCTTCACACCCGCCCAGGGTGCCAGGGCCCTTCAGGCGGCTTTCGGCCCCAGCTTCACGGCCAACCTGTGGGCCCCTGGCGCCACCCGTTCCCTGGCGGTCGGCTTCCAATCCGACAGGACCGCCGGACCTCGGGACCTCGGCCTCGTGCGCCTAAACCGTTCGAACAGCGCATCCACCGCTGGCTCCGCGCCGCTCGAGGCTTTCACCGAATCCGCCACGGCGGTCTTGCCGCGCCAGGCCAACCGGTACAACCGGTTGCCGGCGGCCTCCATCTCCTTCAACCTGCCGCCCGGTGCCGATTCCGCTTCCTTGCTGGCCAGCTTGGAGGATCGACTCGCCACCCTCCAGGGCCAGGGGGTCCGCGCTGAGTTGGTGGGCACCGCCCGTGAGGTGCGTTCCTCGGTCCTCCGCGCCATGCCACTGGTGTTGCTGGCATTTGTTGTCATGTATCTCACCTTGGGCTTCCTGTACGAGTCGCTCACCCACCCGGTCACGGTGCTGGCCACCCTGCCATCGGCGCTCTTCGGCGGGCTTTTGGGCCTTTGGTTTTTCGATATCGAGCTCGACATCTACGGATTCTTCGGATTGCTCATGCTGCTGGGCCTGGTGAAGAAAAACGCCATCATGCTGGTCGATTTCGCCAGGTCCAGGCAGTTGGCGGGAGCCGATGCCACCACCGCCATTCTCGAGGCCTCGGTCGAGCGGCTCAGGCCCATCCAGTTGACCACGCTGGCGGCCGCCGCCGGGGCGGTCCCCATGCTGGTCGGCACCGGTTCGGGCGTCTCGGTGCTCAGGCCGGTGGGTGCGGTCCTCCTCGGCGGCCTGCTGGTCTCCCAGGTGGTCACGCTGGCGCTCACCCCGCCGCTCTATCGCTTCATGGAAGGGGTGTCCTGCCGCGTGCGCCGCCTGTTCCAAAGGGGAGCCTCCACATGACCGCCTGGTTCATACGGCGACCCATCGGCACAACCCTGCTCCTGCTCAGCATCGCCGTGGCGGGCATGCTGGGTTACAGGGAGCTCCCCATCGGCAATATCCCCGAGGTCGAGTTCCCCACCCTGGTCATCACCGCCACCGCGGCCGACGCCTCCGCTTCCTTCATGGAAAAGACTGTCACCAATCCGCTCGAGGAAAAGCTGGCGAACATCCCGGGTATCGAGAGGATCCAGTCCACCAGCACACTGGGCCACAGCACCATCATCCTCCGTTTCCGCCTCGGCCGGGACATGAACGAGGCGGCCAACCAGGCCCAATCCGCCATCGATGAGGCGTCCTCCACCCTCACCCCAGCCCTCGACACCCCGCCCGTCCTGTCCAACTTCAACCCGGCCGACCAGCCTACCCTCCTTCTCGGCCTGCGCTCCTCCTCCCTGCCCCTCTGGGATCTCGATGATCTGGCCCAGCGGCAGTTGGGGCCTCGTCTGGGCACGGTTCCCGGTATCGCCAAGGTCTCCATTCTGGGTGGATCCGAAAAGGCGATCCGCGTCGGTTATAGCCCGGTGCTCCTTGCAGGCCACAAGTTGTCACCAACCCTGATTGAAAAACGGCTCACCGACGCCAATGCGAACCTGCCCGCGGGCCGACTCGACGGGCCCACCCGTTCGGTTCAACTTGAAAGCAAAAGCCGGCTGGAAAGCGCGCGCCAGTTCCAGTCGGTGCCTCTGCGGTCCGGACAGGAAGGCCTCCTGCTCCTTTCCGATGTTGCCACCGCCGCCGAGGGCGGCCTGGAGGAGCGTTCCGCCAGTTGGATCGGCAAGGACCCCGGAATCGTCATCGCCGTCCGCCACGCCCCCGGGGCCAACTCATTGCGGGTGGCCGGCGATGTTCGGGCCCTGCTGCCACAACTAATGGCCACGCTCCCGGGTGGCACAAGCCTGGAGATCCTCGCCGATTCCACGCTGCCGGTCGGCGAATCGATTCGCGACCTGCAGTTCACACTGGTTGTGGCGGTGGCCCTGGTCGTTCTGGTGACACTGCTGTTTCTGGGCGACCTCCGCTCCACGCTGGTCACCAGCCTCGTGGTCCCGGCCAGCCTGGCCGGCACGCTGGCGTTCATGTGGCTCGCCTCCTACAGCCTCGACAACCTGTCCCTGCTGGCCCTCACGCTCGCCGTGGGCTTCGTTGTCGATGACGCGGTGGTGGTGCTGGAAAACTCCCACCGCCTGGTCGAGGAGGGCATGAGCCCGATGGAGGCCGCCATCACCGGGGCCGGCCAGATCGGCTTCACCATCCTCTCCATGACCCTCTCCCTCGTGGCGGTCTTTCTGCCCGTGCTCCTGATGGGCGGGGTGATTGGCAGGCTCTTCCGCGAATTCGCCATCACCCTCTCGGTGGCGATCCTGCTTTCCGGTGTGATCGCCATGTTTTTCACCCCGGTGGTCTGCGCGCGGCTCATCCGCCCCGCGCGCAAGCCCGCTCATCCCTCAAAACCCCGCGGGCTCGCCACCCGCCTCTACCTGCTCACACTGCGACCGGTCACCGCCTTTCCCCTGCTATTCCTGTTGGCAGGTGGCGCCACAGTCTTCTGGACCGTGCGTGAATTCATGGCCGCGCCCAAGGGTTTCGTCCCCCCGGATGACCAGAATCGCCTGATGGTTCAAACCCGGGTCAAAGCCGGCACCTCCCACGCAAGGATGCGGCAGGCCCATGAGGCCCTTCAGGAATTGCTCGACAACCACCCCGCCGTGGAGCGTCATGCCACGCTGCTGGGCGTCAACGAGTTCAACCAGTCTCCCGATCAGGGCTGCATCCTCGTGGAACTGCGGCCCGAAGCCATGCGCGGTCCCATCCAGCGCGTGCGTGAAAGCCTCGCGGAGCTTTTGAATTCAGATCCGCTCATCCTGGCACGGATCGTCCAGCCCCCTTCCCTCCCGCTGGCCACCACCCTCTACCCGGCCTCGCTGCAGTTCACCTTGCGGGGGATCGATCGCGCCGAGGTCGATGCCTGCGCGGAGTCGCTGGTTCAGGCCATGCTCGCCTCGGGCAGTTTCGACAACCTTCCCGGCAACACGGATGTGGGAGCCCAGGCGATCCGGGTGGCCGTGGATGGCCGCATGTGCGGTTTGCTCGGCATCGACCCCGGCGAGATCAACCGCACCCTCCAGGCCGCCTACGCAGCAAATCAGAATGACACCGTTTACGACAGGAGCGGCTCCCGCAAACTGGTGGTTTCAGCCGACACGCGATACCAGCGGGATCTCAACCAGTTGGGTTTCCTCCAGGTCCAGGCCCGAAATGGCGCCCTCGTCCAGCTTCGGCAGGTGGCCAGCTTCGAGTTGGTCCGTCTCCCTGCCCGACTGGACCATGTCAACCGCTTTCAATCCCGCACGCTGTCATTCGACCCCGCTCCCGGGGTACTTTCCGAGGAGGCCATCGCCAAGGTCGGCGCCATTTCCGCGCAAATCCTCGCAGCCCATCCCTCCGTGCAGGGCGGGGTCGACGGGATCGCCTTGGAATACTCGGAGGTCTCCGGCGGCTTCCCCGCGCTGCTATTGTTCGCCCTGCTGGTGATCTATCTCATCCTGGGCATTCTCTACGAGAGCTTCGTCCACCCCGTCACAGTCATTTCAGGTCTCCCCTCGGCCTGCCTGGGTGGCCTGTTGGTCCTCCGCTACTTCGGCCTGGAACTTGATCTCTATGCCTTCCTTGGCCTCCTGCTGCTGCTCGGTATCGTCAAGAAAAACGCCATCATGGTCATCGATTTCGCTTTAGAGAAATGCAGGGCCGGCGTGGCCCCCCGCGTGGCGGTCACCGAGGCCTGCGCCGTCCGCCTGCGGCCCATCCTCATGACCACCCTCGCCGCCATCGTCGGCGCCCTCCCCATCGCCCTGGGATGGGGGGCAGGTGCCGAAAGCCGCAAACCCATGGGCCTGGTGGTGGTCGGCGGCCTGGTCCTCTCCCAATTGGTCACCCTCTACCTCACGCCGGCGGTGTTCCTCTGCCTGTCCCGTCTCGAAAAGATCAGGCAGCCGACCCCTCCCGAATCTTAAAATGGGCAAGATGTAGCGGTTTTGCCAAAGTTGCCGGGCTGGAGAGTCGATGAAGACAATGGGTCTTCGCGTAAACCCAGGTGCTCCCGCATGCTTTCGTGGTTCGGCCGCTGCATCCTGCTGGCAACCCTGCTGGGTTGCCTCGGTGGCTGCACGCCGCTGCGCGATTGGGTCCGCAAGGGGTTCAAGGTCGGCCCCGACTACTGCCCGCCCCCGGTTGCATCCGAGGAAGACTGGATCGATTCCGGGGCACCCTTGCTGTCGGCCGGCCAAGTGGACGAGGGGGCCTGGTGGGCCCTGCTCAACGACCCCGTGCTCAACGACCTGACCGCCCAGGTGCGCGCCAACAACTGGACGCTGCGGGAAATGGGGGCACGCGTTCTGGCCTCCCGCGCCCAATTCGATTACACCAAAGGCAAACTGTTTCCCCAAAACCAGTCGATCAATGGCACTTACTCCCGAAATGTTTTCGGGTTCGACCAGGGCCCCCTGCCGCCGGAGTTTTTAAGCCTCCTCGGCTATCAAAAGTGGTTCAACACCGGCCTCGCCTCGTTTGCCGTGGGATGGGAGATGGATTTCTGGGGCAAGTACCGCCGAGCCATCGAGGGCCAGGCCGCCGAGCTGGAGGCATCCGTCGCCACCCGCGACCAGGCGTTGGTCATCCTCCAGGCCGAAGTCGCCGACGCCTATGTCCAGTACCAGGTGGCCAAAAGCCAGGCAGGCTTGGCGCGCAGGCTGGCGGAATTTGAGGGTGAACTGGTCCGCCTGAGCAACATCAAGTTCAAGGAGGGGGCCACCTCCGAGGTCGATCCCCGCACCAGTGAAACCGCCTACCAGGGCACACTGGCCAAATTGCGCGGGTATGAGATGCAGTCCCGCCTCGCCATGAACCGGATCTGTGTGTTGACCGGCCGCCCCCCGCGCGACCTCGAGAAGGAACTGGGCGATTCCGGGCTTCCCGATTTGCCCGGCAAGCTGGTCGTCGGCATCCCGCAGGATCTGATCCGGCGCAGGCCCGACCTGCGCGAGGCCGAGCGCATGGTCGCCGCCCAGTCGGCCCGCATCGGCGTGGCCACCTCGGAATTGCTGCCGGCCCTGTCGGTCAACGGCAATATCGGCGTCTACTACAACACGCTGGGCAACTTCGCCCGGTCGGGAGCGCTCGAGGGCTCGATCGGCCCGGCCATCCACTGGAATGTTCTCAACTACGGTCGCCTGCTGGCCAAGGTCCATTACGAGGACGCGCGCCTGGGCGAATCCGTCGCCGCCCTCGAGAATCGGGTGCTTGAGGCCCAGCGCGAGGTGGAGGACGGCATCATCCGCTACCTGAAGACCGGCGAGATCATCGCCGATCTCTCCCGCGGCGCCGCCTCCGCCCGACGCGCCATGGAGCTCGGCGTCCTGCAGTACCGCGAGAATGCCGCCAACTACCTCTGGGTCTACAACCTCGAGCGCGCCCTGGCCCAAACCCTCGAGCAGTTGATCAATGCCCGCGGCCAGCAGTTGCTTGCCTTGGTGGAAACCTACAAGGCCTTGGGCGGAGGCTGGAATATCCAGGACACTCCTGGCGGCGACCTTCCCGAACCGCAACCCGATACGCCGCCCGAAAACACCCTGCCCAAACCCCGCGCGATCCGCCTCGAGGATCTGCCCCTGCCGTCGGTCCGCGAGGCAAAATGACCGGCTGGCCTCAGGCCCGTGGCGGGTTCCTTCCGTTCAATATCCGCCCGATCACCGTGTGCCGCACCACCCGGGCGTAACTGGCCAGCAGGACCGGAACCGCCACCCCCAGCACCAGCGCCGCCTTCACAAGGGCCGGCAGCGGAATGTAGAAAAGCTGCCACTGCAGAAGTATGACCAGCGGCAGATGCATCAGGTACATCCAGTAAGACGAATCGGCCAGATACCGAAACCAGGCGCTCTCCCCGCGAAACATCCTGTGGGCCAACCCGATCACGCCCGTCACCAGTAGCCAGGTGAACAAAGCCTGCAGGATGGTGTTGAAAAACCTGTCTCCAGCGGTGGCATACAGCAGGGGAAAAACACCAAGCGCCCCCAGGGGTAGCGCGAACTGCCAAAATCTTCCAAGCCGGCACTCGTTGTCCTGCAACCGGTGGTAGACGCTCCCGAATAGGAAGAACACCATGTAGTAAAGAAAAACATGCGGCTTGGGTATCAGCCCGCTGGACAAGTCCGCCCCCACCATGGATGTCAGCGTCCTGGGGTGGTAATCCAGGCGCATGAAAGCCTGAAGGCAACAGGTCAGGCCAAAAGCCACCGCCAGACTTGGATAGAGCCCCAGTTTTCCCACGGCCCATCCAAGGCCGGTGATCCCGCCGACCTTGGAAAGCCCGGCATAGGCAAGGCACAGCCACCACAGCCACCACAAAAACCACAGGTGGTCGAACAGGTTTTCCTGAACCAGATTGATCCCGGTACCCCCGATGGCCACCACCATCTGATCGGATGCGAGCCAGGCGAAATATTCCCGCATCCACCAAGGCAATCGGGCCACCGCCTCCGGCGGGCCGGCTGCTCCGATAGGTTCGGGCACCTTGCCCCGCGCCCGGTACAGGTGATCCAGATATTCGATCACTTCCCTCCGCCCCCGTTCCAGGGCGTCCATGTCTTCGGGCGCTTTCCCCCTGGCCATCCACAGTGTCGTGCGTGTCTCGGCAAAACCAAGTTGGGCGGCCCTCCAGGGCGTGCTGCCCGTGCCTGTTGGCAGCAGGGGATCACCCCCCTGCTCCACAAGCAGTTTCAGC
>Ga0129333_10001864_pt1 | contig 19381 bp, 1 predicted proteins | sample CPB6_08_DNA_FD_94474 | JGI IMG/M metagenome (GOLD analysis project Ga0129333, IMG submission 94474) | Freshwater to marine salinity gradient microbial communities from Chesapeake Bay, USA - CPBay_Sum_0.6_0.8_DNA | ecosystem: Environmental > Aquatic > Marine > Coastal | place: USA: Chesapeake Bay... | reverse complement strand
CGTGACCATATACTTTAGAATAATTATTCATCAAAATGCCGCTACAATTCTAGCGTCTTGTATTTTTGGTATATAGCAAGGATTTGCAGATTTCATTACAATTTTAACAGCAAATGAAGCAAATTCATTTAAATTAGAAACACTATATTTGTGCTCTTTATAAGATGATTGAGATTCAAATAATCCAGAAATTGCGGCTTCATTACTTGGCACAACTTCTATATCTGATAAACCAGTTTCATTGAATGCTATCCATTCAATATCATCAAAAATACTTTGTGAATTAACAGACTTAACTTTATAATAAACCTCAACATCACTAGACTCTGCCATGTTAGCAGTTAATCTAACTTCAATTGTAGTTGCTGGATTTGCCAACGTAATTTCTTTTGTCACGTATTTTGCTAATGATGTGCTATTTTTTGAACTTATATCTGATGTATACACAACGCCATCAGTATAATCAACTGCAGAAACTTCAACAAATCCAGGGACAGATTCATTTGTATCTGTAGAATTCTGTGGAGAAATATTTTGATGCCATAAATTATCACCAATTCTTATAATATCAGAAAGTTGATTTGCTCCACTACTAGAAGAATTTCTGCCAAAAGTAGAACCTTCTGCTGGAGAATAATAATCTTCATTTATTGGTGCTTTTTCTTCTAAAACAACTAATTGCTCAGTTTTTTCATCCCAAGATATAATTTTTCCATATATTTTATTTGCAAATCTATCAGTCAAATTCTCAAGATATACTTCAGTTGTAGTGTCTGGAGTAAAGTTTTGTGAAACTCTAGATACTCCTGATTGTGAAACAATTACACTAGTGAAGGATGACTGGACACCAAATTCTAATAATTCTCCTGCTAAAAATAGACTGCTATTTTTAATTTTTACATAAACTAAAGATCCAACTACTTTAATAATTTCTCCTCTACACTTAGAAGTTTTTCCAACTATACTTTGATTTACAGTTGGAAGTATCGCATCTCCACTAGAATTTGTTGGTAAGTTAGAAACATTAAATTTATAAATTGGGTAGAATGAAAGTAATTTATATCTTCTACCAAATCTAGTTTCATTTCCTTTTGGTTTATCAATTTGCGTAGAAATAACTTTTACTGAGGAAGATCTTAAATCAATTACAGGTGATAAATTATTTACAGAAGTGCTAAATGTAAATTTATAAATTAAAGAATTATCAATGTTATTTTTTATTTCATTGAATTTAGAAGCAATGACTTTTTGATTAGTAAAAAAGTGCTCTTCGTTTAAAAATGTAGTTTCAAAATCAGAAGATTGATTATAAGAAGTATATAAATTAGTTGATGAATCGCATGGAATTATATCAGTGGTTTTTACTTCTGCATTAAATGGTGTTTGACTAAAAGAAAGATACCCAATTTGGGGATATAATTTTTCATATTTTCTATTATATGATGCCAAAACATTTTTTCCACCACCAAAAGTAGAAGAACCAGATCCTAATGTAGATGTTATATCATAATAATTTAAACCACTATTTGAAACTTCAAATAAATTGGTAGTAATATAACTTCCTTCAATTCCACCAACATCTTCAACCTGTTTAAATGTAACAAATGATTTTCCAGAATCTTCAAAACCATTATCTTTGTGAGATACGCGCACAATTCTGTTATTATTTTTAAATAGTAAAGAAGTTGCACTATCATTAGAAGATGAATCTGTTTGTAATGGATTGAAATCTAGTAATTCGTACCCCAAATCTTCATTTGTTAATCGGATAGTTGCTGGAGTATTCGTAACAAAATTTGCTCTATACATGACAAACTTAATATCTTGATTCAAATCTTCTGTCCAAGTATCAACATTCTGTGATCTATAAACAGATCCAAGTAATGGTTGCTGAGTGATTACTTGCGATGTAGCGATGTCAGTTTCGCCAAGGCGGGATGACCAAATTCTATAATCAATAGAATCTGTTTCTATACTTAATGAATAATCAGTATTATTTTGTAAATAAACTGGGTGTTCGAATGTAAATCTGGTTGGAGAAATTGAATCAATAGTTTGACCATCTTGTGGATCTACAGATACACCCATTCTTACTGCTGGTGTATCAATTTCTAAAATTGGTTCTATTACTGCTTCTCTACTAATAGATCCATTTGGACGTAAAATAATAGAAGGAGCATCAGTATATCCAGATCCTTGTAATAAAATATTAGTGTCGAATACTTCTCCATTTGAAATATAAACGTCAGCAGTGGCATTACTTCCACCTGGAAGTTGAGGACTTTGAATGATTAAGTTTGCTGAATCATAACCCTCGCCATAATCAGTAATTTTTAATCCAACAATTCTTCCAGAATCTTTTGCTATTGTGACACTCAACTGAGTATTATTCAATGCATTAAATTTAGTTAAAGAAGGGATTGAAAGATTTTCATTTGGAGAAAATTCTGCTCCAGATGTGCTAATGTAATTAGAAAGTACTAAAGTATATACTTGATCGTCATTTAAAGTTACTGTATTTTGTAGAGAAGGTAAAAGTTTGTTACTGTTTTGATCTATTACTTCTTTGATAATACCTTTAACACCAGAAGTAAACCCAGAAATTGTTTCTCCAATAGTCAATATTACAGTGCCGCTCGCATAAATTTTTAAATAAGTATCTGAAGATTTAACAACCTCTGTTCCAGGAATAATATAGTTGCCTGGTTTTCCAGAATTAGTATCTGTTAAGTAAATTCTGATTGGTAAAGTTTCACTTTTTTGAGCGAAGAATAAATCTACTCCAGTAACAAAACAACCTCCCTCCATTTTTTCCACGCGGAATGTTTGTGATAATGGACTTGGTTTTGCTTGTGTACTAGCATTATCAATAAATTGTATTCCTTCTGATGCTTTTAAGAAAGATGGTATTGTTGAAATAATTGAAGCTGGTTGATTTGGAAATGTTCCAGTGCAAAAATATTTACATTCTGCAAAACTTTCTACAGAACTATCATTCTTATCCTCTTCATTTGTTGTGAATCTAATGGTTTTAATGCCAGTGGTAAATGATAATTCTTCCGAATCTTCAGATGTCTCATATGCTATGCTATTTAAATCTCCAGTCCAAGAAGAATTTTGTAATGGTGCTTTTCCAGCAGGGAAAATTAATAATCCGCTTGCATCTCCATTAGAATCAGTTACTATAGCAGAACCATCTTCTCTCGATCCAAATGTTCCTAATGAATTACCAGCAATACCAGTAAATTTTGTATCTTGACATACCCATCTAGCTACATTTTTCTTATCTATAAAAGCATAAAACTTTGTGTTTGGTTTTAATCTTCTCAAATTAAATTTAATAACTCTAGATCTAGCAAATAATTGTATGGAAGATGCAACAACAGAATTGCCATTATTAACAGTATTAATTCCTTTACCAATTTCATTATTCTGAGGACTAATATTAGAGCTAGTAAAAGTAGTTGCGGATACAACAGTAGATTGACTATTGGAAACAATATCATTTAAAGAGGATATATTATAAAATGCCCTATTGGTGCCAACCCAATTAGTAATGTAAAAATTATTTAAACTAGCATAACCATCTCTAGCATCTGATTTGTTTACAAATACTGAAAATACCTTAGTGTCATTATTTAAAATAGATGGAGATGTTTTGTTATCATACCAATGATCTACAGAAGGAGAAATAGAAAGATCTCCAACATATTGCACAACTACGAATGGATTTGGATTAATTTTTCCATTTAAACTAGTTGCAAATTTATTGCCAACAAATTCTTGATTTATGTATGGTAATGTGAGCACGTCTCCAGTCTTTTGATATCCAGAAACACTTCTTTGTTGTTTAGTTGAATCTATTTCGATTAAAGAGTATGAATTCTCAACTGTGGGAGCTGTTAGAATTGATTGCTGTGTATCAATCGAGCATTTATAATCTAATGATGCTAAATTTCCAACCGCATGATTTTCAAAATTATCTACAACAATACCACACTTAAATCTATCCAAACCGATATCATCTTTAATTTGTGTATTGAAGGTTTGTTGCTCTAAAATACTTAAAGTAGTATAATACTCTAATCTCTCAATTCTTTTTTCTAGTTTGCCAATATCTCTCATCGTATAACGACGATTATCAACTGGAGTTACGCGCACATCTTTAAGATTTGCTGTGTAAGCTGGTATGAACAAATAATATAAAGCAATACAATCATCAGGAGATTCTGGTTTGGATGGATTCAATGATGAATTTCCTTTCTTGACCAAAAATTCTCCTTTTTTGTTTAAGAAAATGCCATCAATTCTATCTAAGTATTGTTTACTATTAAAAGAAATTGTGAAATCTATATTATCATCATGAGCTGGTGTTGCAGACGGAATACCACCAGAACCATTAAATGATATAGTATTATTTGCTTCTAGTAAAGATTTATTCTGGAATCCAGTTATTAATGAATTAACATCAACTTTAGGTCTAAAATCAATTACATCACCCAAATAAATTCTTCCTAGTGATGGAGAATTGAAATATGGAATATCAGAAACTGGAGTGCCAGTTAAAGTATATGAATCAATAGTTGAATAATCACCTTGAGAATGCTCAAAATAATTAAATACTACTACTACTTGACCTGTAGGAGCTTCATACCCAGGTTTTAAAACCAATCTAGAAACATCATACATGGTATCTCTTTGACCATCATCAAATGTAAATCTATCAGTTACGTCATAACCTTCAATTACATTATTTTGGTCATCTAATACTGGTGGATTTGAGACAGATCCTTCAAAAACTTTTATATCTTTCCCATATTCACCAAATGCATCTGAATATGAAATTATTTGAGCTGTTTTTTCATCATAATCATATCCTCTAAATGGTATGACTTTATCCCCAGAAGAAATAACAACAATTCTTTTATTTCTAACTGGTGTTTTGGTTTTTGGAGAAGACTTATCAACTTCTATAGTTGCGGATAGTTTTAAAACTACATTTGAAGAAGATGATGCATCAGATCTAAATATTAAATTATCTAAAGTAATTGAAACTCCACCAGAAGATAAAGCAGAAACTTGATTTGGAGTGATATACATGATATCACCATTTTCCAAACCAGTATCGGAATTTCCTTTATCTAAAACAGTCAGTAGAAAATTACTTTCATTAAATCCTACAAATCTTTGTGTGCCAAATCTTAACTGAGCTGAAAAGGTAATTTGACCGCCAGAAGTAGAAGAAGTGGTAATAAAATCACGACGAATATAATATTTTATCTTAGTATCGTCACTATCCTGAATTAAACTACTTGCTGACTTGAATCCTAAAGGATATAACAAGGAAGAATTTTCTGGATTTGTAATTTTTGTTCTCTTTCTAGATACTATCGCATTATCTACATCTTGCTTCAGAGCAGTATCCAAATAAATTTGACCTCTTACTAGTCCACTTGCGGAAGTAACATATTCAACAAGATGCCTTCTAACTACACCTGTTTTATCAACAAATTGAATAATATCACCAGGAAGTAAATCTATACTAGGATCTCCAGAAAAAGAATTACAAGTCAAATATTTTTTACCAGCAGTTCCAAAAAATGTTGAGTTTGTTACATCTTTACTAGTAGAATACTTATCTACAAATGTTTCTACATCAGCAGTAAATTTATTAGTGTTGCCGTCACCAAACTCTGAATAAAAAGATTTTACATTTTCATTTGTGTATGTTAAGATAGTATTTTTAAATAAAACTGCTTTTACAGTAGATGATGTTGGTGGTGTACCAGGGTCATAATTAACCATCACTTCTGGCACGGAAATATATTCGTCTTTTAAAGCTTTCCTATCTTTTATTTCTATGCGGATTACTTTACCACCAACAATAATTGGCTTTACTGCAGAAACATCAAAATTCTTACCACTTATTTTAATTGGTTTAGTGGATACTGCTGCGGTAGATTGTGAATATCCACTTCCTCTTTTAGTAACAATGAAGTGTGAAATAGTATTTTCTTTAGCAATTCTTAAGGTATTGCCAGATTCATCTACTACTGTTTCTCCTGGAATAAAATTGCCATATATTACTTTCACAAAAATATTACTAAATGATGAATAACTGGAATCTGGAGAACCTTCGATAACGGCATATGCTCCACTTTGTGATCCAGTGATATATACTCCAGATGTAAATCCAGAAGTAATTGGAGAATCTAAAGTGATCCTAGTGAAGAAAATTGGATTAAAATATTCTAATTTGAAAATAGAATTATATTTTTCATTGCCAGCAGAATCTCTTCCTTTTGAAATAATTCTATCAGTTTCTGGATTAAATCCACTTCCTCTTTCTATCAAAGAAAAGTTTTTTGGTTTGCAAATACCAATTACAGGAGTAATTAATTCACTATAATCTACAATTTCTCCATAAGGTAAAATTCTATTTGTTTCGGAAACAGGTACAGTTAAAATAATGGTGCCAGATGCCACTGAACCTGGATTTGATGGCATTTCATATTCAAAATATTTTGCTGTTGGACCAGCAAGCACCGATGCTCCTGTTACGTTGTAAGCTGATGGGATTGCTCCAGAAACAGTAATTACATTGCCAGCAGATAAACCATGATCGGTAACGGTGGTAAGTTTTGCAATATACTTATTAACTCCACCAACTACTCTAACTTCATAATCTAATGATGAAACTTGAATTTGAGTGCCACTAGATTGCCAGTAATAATTTTGTGCTCTAAAATTTCCATTATCAGTTGTGCTTCCTTGTGACCTAGAAAATAATTGTCTTCTTTTTACCTCCGTATTTGCTGAAGATCCAGACAAAGCATCTGGTATAAAATCAGCATCATCATATTCTAAAAATTTTGATTGTAAATCTCTTTTATTTCCTAAAACAGTAATTTCTAGATAAATTTCTCCTCCCAAATCATCTGGTCTAGTTAATTGTGAAAATCCAATAACATCAACATAATCAACAGAAGTTGCAGCCAAATTTTGACCCAAATCGGAAACATACCAAAGTTTAGTGCCTAAGATAGAGCTGTAATCGCTTGCTGGTGATTTTGCTTTTACATAAATAGTTTTTACCGCATAATCATGTATTAAATTTGTTTTTGTTGGAGATTTTAAAGCAGATCCTCTTCTCAACAGAGTTTTTCTTGTGCCATAATCACCATTATATCCCAAATATCCATCATTAAATAATGAAGAAAAATAAATTGTTGGATAGGAAGATAACTGTCCTCCTTCCGAATTTAGGGGGACAGATCCATAAACGTTAGAAATATTAAAATATGGTAGTCCATATGTTTTAATTCTATTGTCTTCTTTTATTAAAACATCACGAGCTTTTTCTATCGGCAAAAATTTAGTTTCTTTATTAACTAATTCATAACCTCTAACATAAGATTTGCCAGCACCCATACCAGCAACAAATCTTGCTTCTGCTTCTTCTTGGGTATAAGCTCTTTCTATTTCTGCAACTTCTGGTCCCACAGTCCCATCTATTTTTGACGGATACAAACCTTGGTTGCCTGGTTTTTGCCAATATTCTCGTAATTCTATAGGATAATTATCTACTACATAATCACCAGATTCGTCATAAGTTCTTCTTGCTAAAGTTTCTTCTAATTCGTTATAAGTTTTTTTACTTACTTTTCTTTGAATTTGACCTAATCTTAAAGTTAATAATTCTATAAAGTTATCACCTGTTTCTTCTTCCAGCTCATATGCTTTTAAATTTAAATTAATTTGTAATCTATGAGCTCCTGGTGCGCTATAATTTGATGATCCTCTAGCATTATCGTAAAGAGTTACATCTTGTTCTGGAGTTATGACTTTTTCTTCTATTTCAAAACCAATTTTCTTTGATGGTTGAGAATAAAACTTGTCAATTACTAACAAACTTTCATCACACTGTACAAAAAATCCATTAACAAAATATATACCAGTTTCTACTTTTACAGCAGATGCATAACCCATTGCTGGACTTGGATCTCTAGTAATAGCTAATGTATCTGGATTTATGTTAATAACTTCTGATGGTAAAGAACTTCCATCTGTTCCAACTGTAAGAATCGGACTATTTTGAATATTTGCTTCTAAATCTTCACCCTGCCTAAATGTTGCTTCACTATCATTACCACCACTAATATAATTAACATAAATTGTATCAGATTCTGTTTCTGATCCATATTCAGATGCAACTACAATTGCTTGTACACCAGAAGTTAATCCAGTTAAAGTAACACCAACTAAATCTTTAATATCATATTTGTTAAATACAATTTCCCCACCAACATTTTCGGCTACTTCTGATACAGAAGCAAGTTTTACATAATTTAATCTATTATTAAAAGAAACTTCTCCAGGAATTACCTGTTGTCCTTGTTTAAATTGATATTTACCAAATTGCTCAATTTGATTTTGAAGGATCGATTGTAAAGTAGTTAATTCTCTAGATTGAATAGAGTATCCTGGTCTAAAAAGTACTTTATAAAAATTTTTAGACGCATCAAAGTCGTCATTATACTCTTTGGTATTTAAATTAATTTGTTGTGGCATCTCTATTCAATGTAACGTTTTTATTATGAAAGAAATGAAATATCAAAATTCAATTACTAATTTAATATCTTCAATTTGGTCTGGTGCTCTTGTAATTAGTCTTCTATTTTCGACATAAACAATGTCACCAGTATATTTTGCAAGTTCTGGTTTAGCTAGACCATTTGTAAATGATAAACCTAATAATGGAAGAACAGAACCACCAGTAGAATATGCTGTTTCTACAGCACCAGTAATTAATGATGTTTGACCTTCTACAATTTTAGAAGCATTTGAAATAAACGCTCTTACTACTCCATTATCTGTATGTAAATCTGGACTTTGGAAATACTTCAATACACCAGAAGTTGGTGTTTGTCCAGCTGGCACTTCATCCCATACCCAAGAAACGACTGTGCCTTTTGCAAATTGACCAGTTGCGATTTCTTGCTCAATAATTTCATCTGGTTGAAATGCACCACTAACTGTATTTAACTTAAGAGCATAAATTCCGCTCAATGTATCTTGAGTTGCATAGTTTGTAGAAGGAGCGGGGAGTTTTGGATTTTTGATAATACCAATTCTTCTAAAATCATTATCTACAGGAAAATCTCCAGATCCTTCTGAATATGTTAACCGAATATTTGCCATTATTCTTTTTGCCAATAATTCAGAAATTACATCTGATCCATGTCCATTCATGGGAGACACAATTGCTTCTACGTGTCCACTTGCACTTGCAGAAACCGTGAATGGTGTTGTTAAATCAGCATTTTCAAATAAGTAACCATTCTTTAAAAGAATGTTTGCATATGTATATCCACTACCAGAAACATTAATTCTTTGACCAGAGCTATTAACTAAATATGCAGTTGTAATATTGCCTGTTTGATTTGTTTCAATTCTAACTCTACCACCAGTGCCATCTCCCAAAATAGCAGCGTAAATTACTTCACTTGCTGGTAAATTAGATCCAACACCTCTTACTATAACAGCAGAAATACTTCCGCCTTGTGATGCTGCTAAAGTTTTTACGGTTGAATCTTCGACAATTGGCATGAAATCAGTAGATAAAAATCTCAATACATCATTCGTTGGAATAGTATATAGATATTTCCATACATATCCATTTGATACATCAGGATGCTCAGTAAAGATTCCAGTTGCTGAATCATATACTCCTTCTCCTGTTGGACCAGGATTTCTCTTTGGTTCTAGTGATGCATTAATACCAGATGGCGAAGAAGAACTGGTGCCATTATATAAGCACTTAAATACTTCATAATTATTATTGATAACATAATATTTTGCTGCTGAAAGACTTTGCGCGGCAGTTTGTGTTCCTACTCCATCTGGATCAACTTGAGCAAAATTTGCATATGAATAATCTGGTCTCCACATATCAAATTTCGGATTGATAGTTGGATTCCAATTAAATCTTCTTACTACTGCTCTAACTTGCTCAGAATTAATTCTTTTTAGAGCAATCATATCATCATGAATACTCTTATCTTCTTCGTCATTATCTGCTGGTCTTAGAGGAGTTTCATCGGTAGCATATCTATAGATAGCAGCATTTGCTGTTGCGTTTGAAGTATTACCTCTAATTTCCGATCCAACACCAGGAACCGCGGAAATATTTGGGAAAACATTTGATAGAAGTAGACTATTTGGATATACAGCCTCTACAGTTGCTCGGAATGGAGAGTTCGATAAAGTAATACCAGAACCAGTAACATATACTTGTTCACCTACTTGAAAGGTGCCTACCGTAGAATAAATTTCTAGGTATGCATTCCATTTTTGTGGTCTACCCACAAAAAAATAAGATTTTGTTCTTTCGTCAGAAGTTGCTTCGGTGCCTGTGCTACCTTCAGATAAAGACTCTAAAAATTGCTTAGCATTAAAGATTCTGAATTTTTCAGAAATGATGGCTGCCATAGTTTTCCTTTCTTGTTATTTCTGGTAATTCCGAGTTATTTATATTTATACTGTTTACTGTAAACTTCTTAAGTAATCACCTGCATTGTGAGATTTGGCGGTTGTATTATCAACACCTCTAGTTACTCCAGTAAAACGATCCGAAAGTTTACCAGTATATGCAATAACTTCATCTCCGATTAATAATTTTCCTGTAGATGGAAATGCAGAAGTGTTTGGTATATAAACAATAGTGTCGGTTTCCGTCAAAGAACTATCTAGTAATGCTCCATATTCATTAATAGATGACCATGTTAATTGCCATATAGATCCGCTTTGACTTAAAGAAGAGGCATTTCTATCAGAAAAATCTTCTAAAGTTACATTTGGATAATAAGTATCTATCATTTCAATAGTATTCTGCTGACTTACATTTGCCAATCCAAAATCTGTCATAAATTTAATATTTTCATACACTTCAAATCTATTACCTAATTGGGCAAATTCATACTTACTATCATCAACTCCACTTCCATATGTGTCAACAGCGCCAAAATCCGTAATTACAGTAACAGTTTTTGTTAAATCAATGGTTGTAATTATTGGGTCGAACTGGAAATATGATAATCTTTGATAAGAAACATTTGAAATGCTATCAATTAGAGCAGATTCTACATTAATAATAGCAGTCAATTCTTTTTTACTTTCTGTGACTGGAGTTATTAATGGTTTTGGTGTAATAATAATTGTTGGATTTGTTGAATCATAATCTGCTTTGACATCAATAGTGTTTGTGATATCTGGCACTAATTTAGAACCAATATCTAATAACCACTGAGAGTAAATGCCGAATATAGTTTTAATATTTGGAGATAGTGTTAAATCAGTCCTGGAAGAAACTACTTTTTCTTTGGATCTGTAAATATTATATCCCCTAGTTACATAAACTTTTGGTGGGACAGAATATCCACTACCTCCATTTGTCAATACTACATCAATTATTTCTCCGCCTTCCATAATGACAAAACCATCCGCACCTCCACCAGTTACAGGTCCAGTAATATTGCCATAGGTATCTCTAGGTGGTTGAGGAACAAATACTAGTTGTGGAGCTTCTGGATAATTATAAGCACTTGGTTGTATATTAATATTATTTTTTTGTAATATACTAGTATTTGCATTTATTAATGTAATTTCAGTGCCATCTCTCAATTCAACTTTATTTTGTGAATTCAATGTAACTAAAATATCTCTTCCAGTTATTGTTGCTGGTATTATAATTCCAGTAGAAATCCTAAAAGCATAATCTGCATAATTTCTATTATTCCAAGATAAATTAGTTACTTTTCCTCCAGATACAGATGCTAATACACTAAGACCAATTCCTTCGGTCATTCCATTGTATGTTGTTACACCTACTTGACCATAATGATTATTTTCGATTAAATCTTCTCTTCGATGACCAATTTTCTTGAGAATATCTGGTATTAAAGTAATTTTTCTATAATCTTTTTCTCCATCAACTTTAACTAAATCATCTACATCTAAATTATTTGTATATTTTGGTTTTAATTCTGTGCCAAACATCCATCCTGCTTTGGTTTTAAAAACTAACTCATTGTTTTCGTCATCTTTACTGTAATCAGTAATTGAAATTATAGTGGATGGTTGCAATGTAAATTCTGATATTGATTTTTTATACGAACTTAACTTTATTGGTTTTGTGATATCAAATTTAAAATTTTGTTGTCTAAAAATTATTCTTAAAGTCGGATTATTCAGGGAATCAGTACTTGCATATGCATTTAATATTTCTCCAACAGATTCCCACTCACCTAAACTATCTCCTTGATATAATGTATCGTAATCCGATAATTGATCATTACTAATTAAAGCTGATGATAATAAATCAATTCTATTGAAAAATTTATTATTCTCAAAATTATAAAATGTTAATTTTTTCTCTGTTTCTCTACCATACAAATAAAGAATGTTTATAATTTGTCCTGGTCTAGGTGCTTCGGTAAAATAGATACTTGATCCAGTAATAGTATATGCTCTGTTTCTTATTTGTAAAATTCCTTCAATGAAAACTAATACTGTTCTATCGTTGTCTACGGTGACTGTTTGATTTCCTAAAACACTAGTTAAAGTAAATGGACCTTTTCTTTCAGAATTAAATAAATTTCCATCAATATACAATCTTTCATAATTACCTATACTATAAGCAAAAAATCTAGTGTAATTTACAGTATCTAACTTACGAGGAGCATCAACAAAAACTATTTCATTTGGTGTCTTAGTTCTATCAATATAATATGACGAAGTAGCAGGAATTAAGGGAGTCATTTTATTTTCCTGCAAAACTCCATCTAAAGAAACCAAAAGATTTTCTTTTGCATCTAAAATAACACTACTATTATCTTCATACTGTAGCGCAAATCTAGTTTTTACGCCATCAAATTGTTGTTGTATGTTTTTAATTTTTTTAAAATACTGATTATTAAGAGATTCATTTTTAAAACGAATCATTCTACCAACAAATTTCTGTGCTTCTACTTCTTGATTATTTGAAATTCTCAAACCAAGAGGAGCTGTAGCAAAAGTAATTGTGGAACCAGAAACTGTATACGCAACTCCAGGTTCTTGTAAAACTCCATCTATTGTTATAATCAAATTATTTACATTTCCAACATTCATTACACCATAACCAGGAAGTATCATATTGAAAGTTTTTCTTCCTACAATATTTCCAGATTCATCGAAATCTCCATCAAAATTTTGTTGTAGTGTAAAAACGTATGATAATAATTCTGTCGTATCAATACCAGACACTAAAACACTACCTTTTCCTCTACTGACATTAACATCTCTAGTTTGTACGACAGTTTGAGTTATTTGTCTGCGAGTACTTTCTATAGTTACTTTATTTTTTTCTGGATTCCAAAGTTGTATAACACTGATACTAGACGATATATTTTGTCTAGATGGCATTTCAGTTTGAGCTGTAACATCAACTGTTACTTCGCCAAACATTTTAAATCCAGCTGGATGAACTGTTTGTTTAACTAGTTTTTTCCAGATGTTAATTGGTGTCTTAGATTTTACAACATAAGAATAATCTTGGTAAAAATAAGAATCACTAATTCTATCGGTTAGAGAAGAAATATGTCCTTTACTGGTATCATAATAACCAGCATTATCAAAGTATGATTTTATATTTGGTATAAACTTAGAGTAATATACTTTAGTTACTTTAGCAGTTTTGTTTTTTAAATTACCAATAATATTCAATTCAGATTTAAACTCTCCTGTAACATTCTCTACTCTTAAAATATTTTTATTTGCATCAAATCCATCTTTTGCTATTCTTCCTTCAGCAATTAAAAATCCTGCTTCATACTGTTTAATAATTTCTCCATTTAAAAATGTATCTGCAGTGAAATTTGTAATATAAAGAATTTGATAAGATGTTAAAATTGATGATATTGTATTGTCATTATAATAATTTGATCCATTGTATGTTACCTTTAAATTTTTTGGTTTCCCAATATTTTTTCCATCAAAAAATGCTCTGACATTTTGCTCGACAACATAAATCAATGGTTTTTTTGTAAAAGTGTAATCTTGTAGAAGTTTTATAGCAATAATTTCTCCATTGATTCCCTTTACAATATCAAAATTTAAAAATAGAGTTTCTCCATTATCATCTAAAACAATACGGGGATTTACATAATTATTTCCAGGGTTGTCGATTGATATTGATACTATTTTTTTATCTTCTTCGTCAAAATTTAATGTAGCAACACATCTTTTAGTTTGTGTTGGTAAAATACCAAAGACTGTTGGTATTTTTTTATAAGATTTGCCAGAATTAGTAATATTTAATTTATCAATTTGTCCTTCTGCAAAAATTGATGTAGTAGTATAATTATAAATTCCACTACCGTCATATTCTGGTGTTTTTAATAAATCATAAGCAAAAGAATATGGAGATACATAATTAACTATTTTTTTACCTTGCAACGGATCATCAACTAATGACAAATAAGAGTCATCTGATTGAATAATTCCAGATTTATCATAATAATAAAAATTAGCAAAATCTAAAGATTTTTTTGTATTATAGTTATTAGATGGACTTGCATCCCCAAAACCAAATTTTAATGAAATGAAAGAGGAATTTTCATCACCAGATCCTGGAATTACAATGCCTTTAATTGATTCTGTAGTAATAATATTTTTATTTTTGCTTGGAGAAAATTCCAAAAATGATCCAGCTAAAGAAGTGTCACTAGTAATAAATTTGTAGCGATAATATTTTTGTATTTCTATAATTGGATTTGGATACCATGTATTATTAATTGAATTTTTTGCAAACTCAAATTTATATTGAGATTCAGAAACAACAGAATCAACTGAGACTAATTTTGGTGGATTGCCATTATCAAAAAATGTAGTATTGAAAGAAATATCTATTATAGAATCTAGTGTTTGGTCTAAATTGTAAATAACTGTCAATTCTTGTCTTATTGCATCGTATGATTTTACAATGGGACTATTCGATCCACCGCCCAATGGACTTCCAGTAGTAAAAGTATATTTTGCATCTACAAAAGAAACATTGTTTCCATCATAGTGATTTTCTCTAACAGTATTGTTAACTCCTCTGGTAACTGTTAAAGTATTGGTATTGACGTTTACAGAATCTACTTTAATATTTTCTTTATTAATTTTCAAAATATCATTTTGTGATATAGAAGATACATCAGATAAAATTAATTGAGTATTATTTACACCAAATCCAACATGAGAAACTTCGAGATACAAGTAAGATTGACTCAAAGATCCAGACAGTCTTTGTAAATCAGAATTTTTTACAGTAAGAATATCTCCAATTTTGTAACCAGACCCCTTTGTTGTGATTACTACACCATTAGTAGTTACTTTTCCATCAACAACTGTAATAGTTGCTCTAGCATTGCCTTCTGCGCCTTCAGCACCAATAAAAGATTGAGATGGTAAAACAATCAATCCATTTTCATCTCTACATTGAGTTTGATCTGCAAAAATTAATTCGATGTTAGAAAATACTGCTGATCCATCATTTGCGTAATCTTCACCACTATTCAATCTCTTAATAACTCCTATGCCAGTATCATTAATAACAGAGTTTAACGTAGGATTAAATAATTTAACCGTTTGATAAATTCTTTTTCGTACATAATATTTTGTAGTGGTAACGGAATCATTTGGGATGATGTCAATATCAACAATGTCATTTTCTGTTATATTATGTTTCTCATCGGTAGTAACCAACGCAATGTTGTTATTGAGAGAAAATATTTCTACATTTTTACTCAATTCATCCACTTGGAATATTTTACTGCCAATAGTATCATCAATTATTTCACTTCTTAAATAATAATCTGTTGTTGGATAAAAATCACCATCAATAACTTTTACCTTTACAGTGTTTCCAGAAGAAACTTGCTCCAATATAATTCCTCTGCCATTTTGACTAGTAGCAACAACGCCAAAAGAAGTAGAATTAGTTAATGTTACAGGACTTCCATTTTTTGTTTCTGATATTTGAAATGTATTAGTAGTAGCATTTATAATATAATAAATTTTATCTTTTACAATACCATTAGTTGATTGGGGGAATATTATACCTTCTTGATTTTGAAATGGATTATATGCTACTCTAAGAGTATTAGCAGTTATTGATAGAACAACTGCTTCTTTGCCATTGGTTAAACTTATAGAAGCATCTCTGGTGTAAAAAGATGCATTGTCTACAATTAAATTTACAATTCTTAAAGCAGAATTTAATTTAGATGTAGAATTAAACTGTCCACTAACATTTCGTAAAACAAAAACATTAGAAGAAAAAATATCACCAACTATTTCACCAGTAGCATTTGTATTTTCTTGTGTGATAATAGATTTATCGAAAAAATATACTGGATTTTTTGAAGTAATTTTTATTGCTTTAGTTTGTATAGATTCTATAGAATCAATTGTCTTGCCTTTTAATGAAGAAACTTCAGCAACTAGTCCATTACCAAAAGTTTGATTATTATCTACAATTACTGTATTGCCAACAGAAAAATTTTCTGGAGATGACTCAACAACAGATGATGTAACACCACCTTCTGTTGTTGTCTCTACAATTGCTGTTGCATACACACCATTATTTGGTGTTATTGAAGTTTTTAATCTTCTTGATTTTGAAGGTATGTTAGACTGACTTATTTTTTCTGCATAATTTGATTCTACTGGTATACCATAAAATTTTTCGCCAAGAATGTAAGGAAAAACTGGTTGATTTGTAGAACTGATAGTTATAAAATATGCATAAGTGCCATCTGGATAATCAGGTGTTACGCAATATCTACCATTATTTTCATCTAAACTTCCAAACCTATGTTGGTAGCGATAATCTTCAATAAAACTACCGAGAGGATAAGAAGTTTCATCTGGACCACCAATATCTCTACTAGTTTTTAATCTCCAACTAGAAGTCATCCTTTCTACTGAAGAAAGTGGATTTAAGGGATTTGAGTAACCATATGGACCATAAATCGGATTGCCATCATAAGCATAACCAATTATTGGTGAATGATTTGATGAATTTGTGTCGGAAAAAAGAGATCTTAGTGCAGAAGAATTTGCTACATGTGCATAACCATAACCAAAAGATTTTTCGATATTTTCAAACAAATAACCATTTTGAGAATCCAACAGATTTTTTAAATTTTCATATCTATTTCTTTTCCAACGTTTTACATATGCTTTTGCTTCTGCTTCTTTGCCAATTGGAATTACTTCTACGCTAACACTTTCTTGAGTGTAAAATTTTCCTTCATCAATTTTATTAAATCCAATTAATTTGCCATCAGTGGAAATAATAGAAGTATATTTAGCTAATCTACCATTATTAGTGCTATCTTTAATCACAATTAATGGTGGTGTGGAGTAATATTCACCTGGATTAACAATTGTTAATTTTGTTACTTTATCTTTTGTAACAGTAGCAGTTACTACCGCATTCCTGCCAGATGTTATTGTGACTGATGGATTACTTGTGTAATTTTTTCCAGGATTGACAATCTCTATTCTTTCTACAATCTCACCAGAAAGAATTGCTTTTGCTTTTGCTTCTTTATCACCATCAATTAAAACATATGGAGGATTTTTGTATCCTCTTCCTCTTTCCGTTACTTCTATATGAGTTAATCCACCAAAAACAACGTCATTTTCATCGTAATCTTTATAACCATATGCTAAAACACCATTTAGAAAAATACCGATATCTCTGGTCGGTGTTGGATATAACTCAGTATTTCTAAGTGCTTCTTTTCTGATTAATTTTAAGTGTTTTTGATCTTGGGGATTTAAATTTGTAAAAGTTCCTATTGTGTAACTTGGCAATCCAGATGATGCAATATAGTAATATTGTTCGTCTTCATAAATTGCAGCAACATTTACTAATACGTCTGTTAAACCAGAAATAGTGCTAGTAGTAATAGAATCATTAATTTTCCATCTAATATTAGACTGAGACTTATCATAGATTACTGGATTTCTTGTCTCAAAACCAGAATCGCTGATTTGTATCGTATCTCCTTCTGTGGAGTGTGCATATCCATCGGAAATTGATACACCATATAAAATACCATAACACAATACTTTTACCGAATACACAACACCATTTTCTTCGTATTCTGCCGAAAGATTACTGTAATTATATACAGGAGTATTTACTGGATAATCACCATTACCACTACGACTATCAATAACAAATTGATTTACGTTTTTATCTTTATATGTAAAAATCTCATTTCCAATTTTTATTTGCCCTTTCGTTGATTTCCAACCAACAGATGAAAAAACATTGATTCTATTATTTTCTGTAGCAGATGGCAATAATCTTTTTGTTAAAAAAGATTTTTTTGCTATAGAAAACTCACCAACAACTGTTTCTGGAGCTAAAGCAATCTCGTAGATACTTTCGCCATCATAATTACCCAAAAAATTAATATTATCTACAATGGCAAATGCATTTTTTACGCTAGTATCATAAATATCTTCTTCTTGATATAATTTTTGACCAATAATTTTAAATGGATCTCCAGATATTACTTTTACTCGTAAAGCAAGCTTATTAATCCAATTTGAAGTAGAAGCTTTTAACGTAGTATCTTTAGGATAATATATTGAAGGAATATCATTCTGATCTTGAGCAACTATAGAATTAAAAATAAATTGTATAGATTGGTCTGTGCCCTTTGCTCTGTAAAATTGTTTAATATTTTTAATTAATGTTCTTTTATCAACTTCTGCTTTTAATGATTCTTCTGGAAAAGAAGCAAGATATTGTGTTTCGTAATTTTTTACAAATGCATAAAGAAATAGATTGCTAATATTAAAAACTTGAGCACCAGAAAGATGTGTTTCTCCGTTTCCATAATCACCTTCTTTGAAAACAGATGAATTGTATAAATCTCCTAACTTAGTAGTGCCACTAACATTTCTTTTACAATCAACAAAAGAAGTTGCTGTTTTTGATTCGTAAAAAATAACTTCATCATCAATTAAAACATAACCAAAAGATTCTGGAAAGGATTCTGTGTTTTCTACAAATATTTCTGTCGCCACTGCTGAAATATTTGTTGTGCAAACTGTAAATTCTGATAATAATTGTTTTTCGTAAAAATCAATATCAGTATATTTTGTTAAATTTTGAATAATATCAAGAGGTTGTCCTTGCAACTCTAATTGTTCATAATATTTCTGCAAGAACGCAGAAAATTTAGGATATTCAGCAGAAATAAAATCTGGTAACTGTTTATTGACTAACGTAGAAATTCTTTTCTTGATTGCAGCCATTTAACTACTCTTGAAT
>Ga0129333_10001863_pt1 | contig 19382 bp, 27 predicted proteins | sample CPB6_08_DNA_FD_94474 | JGI IMG/M metagenome (GOLD analysis project Ga0129333, IMG submission 94474) | Freshwater to marine salinity gradient microbial communities from Chesapeake Bay, USA - CPBay_Sum_0.6_0.8_DNA | ecosystem: Environmental > Aquatic > Marine > Coastal | place: USA: Chesapeake... | reverse complement strand
CATAAGATTAAATAAATAAAAAAGCTCCCAACATTTCTGCTGAGAGCTTAATACATAAACTGCCCCTAGTCCATGTATATTATCTTTCTGTCATATAGCATACCAAATCTAAATTCGTTCTTCCAATCTTGTTCAGATGGTCTATTAGATGGATATGTAGTTCTAAATTTTGTCACAATTTTTTGACTATTTGTGACAGTCTTGTGTCCAAATAGAATAAATAATAACTGTTTCATATTTTAAATATTATAATGTGGATAATAATCATCATCATCCCAGTCTATGTTATCATCTTCATAAACTCCTGAACCACCACACATAGAACATATTGTACCATCATATTGACCTTCTCCTGAACCATTGCAATGTATGCATAATTGTTCTTCATCAACCCATTCATCATCTTCCCATAGATATCTAATGGTAACTTTGTCTTGTAATAGTGTAGGAACCACTCTGATATAATCTTCAGCCTCATCATCATCTAGATGTTCTTCTTCCACTTCTATTTCACACAGTCCATTTCTATCTAGAATGTTGTTGAGTTCTCTAATGGTGATATCGTGTAATTCATCTGAATCATCACCATCATCAAACCATCCTATTTGGTCTGGTTCTGCCATTAGTGAAGTTTCTGAAGGCACATTGGGATTGCCCACTAAATATATGTATGGCTCTACAGGATAGCCATTAAGCTCTACATATGTCTCTGTCTGTTCTTGAGAATGGATATCATATCCAAGCTCATAAACAGACATCTGACCATGGTGCATAGCAAGGAATAACATACCCTTTTCTAATTTTAAGGGTTTGTACGATTGTAGAATAAGTTTTGCTTGTGTGAACATGGGATTAGTTTTAAAAGTTTGTGTAGCCCCTACACATTCTCATGCTTCAGGGCTCACACAAAATATCATTAATACATTTTATTATTCTTTTTAACCATTTGTTTCCATGTATAATTACCATGACAACCATATCCTGATGTTCTACATGATTGAAACATTGTAATTATCATTCCTAATGCTAAAAAGAATATAATTGTATATACAATTTTCTTTGCTAGTTCTTCTTTCATAGTCCTTTTCCTCCTTTTTGCATTAAATAGGTGTCATAATAGCAAAATGCTCCTAAATAACCTAAAGTGCTAAGTAGTGTGATGAAACATAAGTTAAATCTATTAGCAGGCATAACATAAAATGCTAATAAAATCATCACTGTTGTTATAACAATCATAAAGATAGTCATAAATAATAATAATGTAGTTTTTTTCATGTGTGAATTTTTAATTATTGTAAACGATGAAGGTTTCTTGTAATATGTATGATATACATATTGTACAAGTGTTAAGTGGTACGTACATGATTAAATTGTTTAAATTGTTTTAGAAATTGAACTACAAGAGCTTCTGATCTTGGTCCCACCTTATTTAATACAAAATAATTGGTTCCAGCTACCACCACTCCATAAGAGAAATGAAATTTGCCCATTGCTCTTTTCTTAAAAACAATAAAATCAGGATCTTCTTGAAGATCTTTAAAGAATTGCTGTCTTGCTAATTCTATGCCATAAGTTTTGTTGTTTGACATAACAAATTATTTAGTTTCGTTGATTAATATTTCTTCTAATATCTTTCCATCTATAAATCTTGATACAGATGCATAATCTATTTCTGGATCTACAAGAACATTTGCTTTCAAATCATTATATTCTTGTTCAGATGCTAATGATCCACATTGATAACCAATATTACCACGTGTAGATAATCTATATGCACCAAATGGATTTTTATTCTCTCTAATTTCCCAATCAGAATCATTTAACTCATTAAGAGTTTTATCTCTGTTAACAATTGTTGCACTTCTATGATAGCCACAGTTCTGACAGAATATATATTCTTCTCCTGTCTTATAATAGAAATCAATAGATGCTTCTTGTGTACAATTAGGACATTCCATAAAATCTAATACGCTTGCCATAATTAAATAATTTAATGTGTGATTAAAATGCTCTCATTTAAACCTAATAGGCAAACTCTGAGAGCTAATAGTTTTCGTGTCAGTATTTTAAATTCTCTTGAACATATGATGTGCCACTCTATCTTTACTCACTTCAATTCTCTTCTCATATCTATACTTATCCTTACCAAATACAGATTCAACTGCTGCATAATAGTCTTTCCAATTCTCATTTCCCCATCTCTTTGCTATTCCACCATATTCAGCAAAATCCCATACAATACCATTCTCATCACATTTGAATATGTATGTCTCTTCAAATCCTGGTGCAAATGATGTAGAAGCTATTACATATTCAGGATATTCCTCACGTTCATCTTGAGGATATGCAGACATTGTAGAATCATGTTCCTCAGGCTCATATTCTTCCTGATAGTATTTATCTATTTGCTCATCATCATATTGGTCTACACCATCCATAAATTGTTGAGCATATTCTAATACATCCATACTGGTAATCTTACCATCATCAATTAGTTGTTGAACTTTCTGGTTCATGATTAAATTATTTAATGTGTGATTTAATAAAAGAAATGGTTAATGCCTCACCATAAAGCCTCTATTGAATGAAGTCCAACAGATAAAGTCCTATAAAAATTGAGAGGCTTGGTTACCCTCTCCCACCGTTTAGCAGGTTGAAGCTCCTAATTTGTTTACCCAATAGCTCTAAAAGAAGGAAAATACTATCAAGCCACTTCTTGTTGTACCCAATACATACAGAAGTGTAAACTTTGCATTGAGTGCTAAGTATTTTAAATGTATGAATAAATAATAATAAAGAACCTAGAGTAGAAACTCCAGGTTGTTCGCCTAATAAACATTACAATATAAAGGCATAGAGTGTGCATATATTGTGCTTCTATTAATGGACTCGAACCATTTGTTCCTCTATATAGGAAAATAGAAATGGGCCTATTACAGCCCATATATAAATTACATAGTCAAAGGATAGTCTGATAGAATAATAAGACCAAGATTATCAGCAACTATTCTCTTCACCTTATAGAATGTATCACCTATATGCTCAAGAAATCCTCCCTCATAAGCAAGATTAAATGAACCAGCCCTATTACCACTATTCCTCTCACTATCAATAACTACATAAAGACTATTGTTATCTTTATTATCTCCTAAGGATATACAATCCTGTAATGATGTTCTTTTCATAAACTTAATGCTATATGTATGCACAATACCATATGATATTTGCATTGGTTAAAAAAATAGGTTTTATTCTGTAATGGGTCTCACACCCATTCATTCATTCACAAAAATATATATAGAATGAGTTGTAAATCAATTAGTTATGAGCATTTAGTGTTTTATTAGCCCACCCTAATGTTGCTTTACAACCCACCCTATATATAAAAGGGAAGCACAAGGCTCCCCTTTCATTAGAATGCTACAAGGTCTTCGTAACTCACTTTGCTGTTGGTTACAGTAGCATTGATTGTTATCTCTTCTTCTACACCACCTGCTCCTTGAGGTGCACTGATGATGTTACTACCGTCTTCTGTTTCAACGATAGTGAGTTTTGCAATTGCTTTAAGACAATCACTCTTTGTGCTACCGTTCTCTAACGCACTCTTGATTGTAGCAGACACACGCTTACTCAATGGACAAGTTAGACTTTCGCCTTTCTTGTTAGTAAGTAGCATACTGATTGCTTTAATCTGTCCTGCTTGAAACTTTGCAAGACTGCCTGGTGTGAACTTTAAAGAACCACCTGGAATTTGTTGACCAACTGTACCGATTTCTACAAGAGTGCTCTCTGCTCTCTCGTACATTTTGAATTGTAATGCCATTTTCTTAAATTGTTTTGATGATTAAATAGTGTTAGGGATATCCCCCAACTTGGCAATTTATAGGAGGGGTTGCTGTGGGGAGTAAGCTTCACTCCCATATATACAATGGGTAGGGGCCCTGGAAAAAAATTTTTTTCTAGGCTGGTAAAGGGTTTTGCCCTTGTTTAAGGGTTCATGAGAAAAAAAGATTTGGTTTGTATTAGGAAACACTTGTAACTTTGGGGTAGGTTGGGTGGGGTAGGTGAATAGAGGTTATCTATATAGACAGTTAAAATTACAGATTATGGTGTATGCATTTATTGGGTTTTTACTTATCACTTCCTTTATAGTAGGGATAAGAAAGTTTATAGAGATGGATTTTGTATTTGGATTTAAGGATTTTACCAATCCTTATTTCCATATAGGACTATCATTTAATGAATATAGTACAGAAGATCCTAATTACATAGAACAAGAACTAGTCATTGGTCTTTTCATTGTAAGTATTATGGTGATATTCTATAAAGAAAAGGAAGCATAATATAGCAATAAGTTAAAATAATGTATTTGACATTCTGATTATATTGTCTATCTTTGTATAAATTACATATGGAACCAACGAAGATTATAGTGCAAAAGATGAAAAAGCAGGAGACAGACATGTTCTCCCTAGCTGAGAAGTATTATTCTATCCTGTCTGCTGTGAACAATTTGAAGCTGACACAAAGGGAAATACAGCTTGTAGCATTCACAGCCATAAAGGGTAACATAAGCTATGCTAATATAAGGAAGGAGTTTTGTGAGAGATATGACAGTACAGGTCCTACGATCAATAACATCATATCTAAATTAAAGAAGATATTTGTGTTAGTGAAGGATGGGACAAAGGTGAAGGTCAATCCAATGATTATTCTGGATTTTAATAAGGATATTACATTAGAAATAAAACTAACACATGGATAAGCCAGTGAGTCTTTCAATAAGAGACTATCTTGTCAGAACGTTAGCTGTTAAGATGTTGGTGTCTGAGAAGGTGATAGATACAGTGGTGGCACATCAGTTTAGTGAGGCCAATGAAGCTTTGAGACATAACGATTCTATAGAGATTTCTGGGTTTGGGAAGTTTTTCTTTAATAAGAAGAAGGCGGTTAAGAAGCTGGAGACAATGTATAAGCAGAAAGAAGCCCTAGAAAGACAGCTAGCCAATCCAGAAACAACAGAACATAGAAAGAACATTGCAGAGCAGAAAATCAGTTCTCTTACAGCAAGTATAGAATATTTAAAACCAAGAATAAATGATTAATTTTTCTCAAGTGTACGAAGGTTGGAGAAACAAGTTGATTCCTCCTTCAGAGATAAAAGATCTAATAAAGAAAACATCAGAGGAGAGATTGAATATATGTGCACAATGTAAGCATCATTCTAAAAACCATAAGACAGTAAGACCAGATGATCATTGTACATATTGTGGATGCACACTTTCAGCAAAGACAAGTTGCCTTTCATGTAAGTGTCCTATAAATAAGTGGTTAGAGAAATTAACTCCTGAGCAGGAGGAACAATTTAAAACAGAAATCGATGGGTAAGGAAGTAAGACTTAGAAAAATACCGTTAAGTGTTCTGATACAGGCATTAATGGATGTGTATAATACAGGTGTGGATTATATAGATCTTATAGGAAAACCTGATGAGGAACAAGATACAATAGGTATTGCTTTCTGTGAGGAATATATGAGTAAGGAAGCAGAAGAAGATACATTTGAAAATCTTAAAGAAGAAATAAAGAACATTAACCTGTCCGATGAGGACTTAAACCAACTATCATGAACCCAGCAGTAGAAGCATGGATTGTAATTGAAAAGCTAGGAGCTTTATGTGCAACTCCAGGAATTGAAGAAGCAACACAGAAGTTAGCTAATGAGCAAATTCAGAAGCTATTAAAAGATGTTATTGAACCAGCATTGACCAAGTTGTCACTCACTAGCTCAGGGATATTAATAAAATAAAACATATGAAGAAATCACCTAACTATTATAATAAGGTGCTTCATATTCTACAAGAACTACATACTGCCTACCCACAATACAATATGGGAAGACATCTATCAACTGTTCTTGATGAATGTGGAAACATCTGGGGATTGACAGATAAAGAGTTGGCCTATTGCTTAGCTAAGTATAAAGGACAGCTTGAGATGGATTTTAAACATGTTGATGATTCAGAGATTGAGAACATTATTAAGGAAGGTCTTGATCTTGATAACCTATTTAAAGAAGAAGAAGATGGCGACTATTAAAAAAACTACATATATTAATACAGAGCTTGACTGGGCTGAGGAACAACTCAAATCATGGAAGCAATATGTTGATGCTAATCCTCTACATGAGTTAAAAGATAGGATTGAATGGAAACCTACAGCTAAAGGAGGAATGCTACCAATGGTGATTGCATCTATAGAAGCTCAAGGAAAATTTGTTCAAGAGACAATGAAGAACTATCTTGCACTAGTGGAAGTGGTTGAGAAGTTAAGAAGTATTGAAGAAGCAAAGGTGGAAGTGAGAGGTAAAGGAGAACTTAGTTCTATGGCTGAGGACTTCCTTAAAAGCAGAAAATAATGAATGAACTACAGAGTATTGATTACAAAGATTGGTATTTAAATCAGAAGAGGATTCCTGACAGGGAATCTTCTGAGTATAAGCCATTCTTTGATTTCCATAAAGAGCTATGTGTAAATGGTGCTATGATGAACGGTGTTTATATAAACCCATTCTTATATTGGCATTTAAACATATGGCATACAGAGGTGGATGTTATGGATGATAGGGGTAGGATTTCACAGAAGTATGCTAATCCACTCTTGAGAGATAATGAGTGGCTAGTTACAAACGAGATAGATAGAGCACATCAAGATAAGAAAGGATTAGTTATACTAGGAATAAGACGTTTTGCAAAGAGTGTTATTGAAGCATCATATATGGGATGGGGAGCTACATTTGATGAGAACTCCCAGAACATTGTAGCAGGATTGAATGCTCCAGATATAAAGCTAATTACAGATAAGATTGATAAAGGGTTAAACTTCCTACCAGAAGCTTGGAGGTGGCAAAGAATAGAGGATAATTGGAAGAACCAAGTGACATTAGGAATAAAAACTAAATCAGGAGAGAGAATACCATTCTCTCAGATTCTTATACGTAACCTTGATGAAGGTAATAATGAGGAAGCTATTGCAGGTACAAAACCTCGTAAGCTTATTATAGATGAGATTGGTAAAGGATCTTTTCTTAGAGGATTGCAAGCTGCTATTCCAGGTTTCACTACACCATTTGGTTGGGGTTGTTCTCCAATCCTTACAGGTACAGGTGGTGATATGAAGAAATTCATGGATGCTAAATCCCTGATGTTTGATGTGGACAACTTCAACTTCCTTACATATAACAATACAAAGGATGAGAAGAGAATCCATGGCTTATTCATTTCTCACAAGTATAGAATGGAGGCCAAAGAACAATCTACATTAGGAGCTTTTCTAAACCAGCCTGCTGATTCAGATCTTCACAATGTACACATGCTTGTATCTAATGAAGAAAAGGCCACAGAGATTACACAAAGTAATCTAGAAAGACTAAAGAAAGCTGGTGATAGAATAGCCTATCTTAAAGAGAAAATGTACTATCCTCAAGAGGTGGATGATATATTCCTAAATGAAGATACAAACATCTTTGATATTGAGGCTGCTAAAAGACAGAAGACAAGACTCCTTAATAATGAAAGAACAGGAACTCCTGTTATCCTATTCCAAGATGAGAACAAGATAGGACATGAGTTTACAGACAAACAACCTATAACAAACTTCCCTCTAAAGAATAGTGATCTTAAGGATGCTCCAGTTGTAATATATGAATTTCCTATAGATAATCCTCCTTATGGATTGTATGTAGCAGGAGTGGATCCATATAGACAAGGACAGTCTGCATATAGTACATCATTAGGATCTGTATACATATACAAGCGTATGCATGATATCACTGGTGAGAAATACCAAGATATGTTTGTAGCTAGCTATTGTGCAAGACCTGATAAGAAAGAAACTTGGGAAGAACAAGCTAGACTTCTCATCAAGTATTACAATGCTAGAACACTTTGTGAGAATGATGATATATCTTTCATAGAATATATGAAAGCAAAAGGTGATGCTCACTATCTAGAGAAACAACCTCAATGGTTGATGGAAGTGGTTCCAAATACTACCGTTAAACGTGAGTATGGAATCCACCGTTCTGCACAAAAGATAATAGACTATCTTCACAACTGTCTAAAGAAGTATATGGAAGAAACTATACACAAAGAGACAGATGAGAATGGTAATATAACAAAAGAAGTGTTTGGTGTTAACAAGATATTTGATCCTGTTCTTCTTGAGGAGATTATACAGTATAATGACTCAGGTAACTTTGATAGAATTGTAGCAGCAGAATTAGCTATTGCACAAGCTATGAAGATGGATCCTATAATGGGAAAGATTGGTGGAACAGGGGATGCTAGAGTGGCAGCATTATTCTCATCAAAACAAAAAAATACATTGTTCTCTGAATCAAGAGGACTATTCAATAGTAAAAAACGTAAACTGTTTACATAATGGCAATTATAAGGTATACAAAAGATGCTACAATACGTTATGCGTATCTAAACATATTTCCTGATCAGTTTAAAACTGAGAAAGAAAAGCAAGATGAGAGCTGGATTAAAAACACAATGGACTATTTTGCAAACAAAGCTTATGCTGAGTATGTAAAGAATAGAGATACATTTGTTAAAAACTATGACTTGGTGAAGGGTATCCTGAGAATGGAAGACTTCTATCAAGAACCACAAGTTAAGAGCTTTACAGATATGTTAACAACAGATCTTAAGCTTCCTGCATATGTTAAACATTATTCCATCATCACCACTCCTATCAATGAACTTGTAGGAGAAATAAGCAAAAGACCTGATACATTCAGAGTGAAAGCTTTTGATGATGATTCTAAGGCTGAAGAGTTAGAATATAAAACACAGATTCTTCAAGAGTATGTGATTAGTCAGGCTAAAGAAAAGATCTTAGAAAAACTTGCAATGAATGGGCAAAATCCTGAAGAGATAGATCCTGAAGAACTTAACCAAATGACAATGCAAGATGTTCAAGATCAACTAGATGATTATACGTCTGTAGCTGAGAAATGGGCTAACCATGTTCTTACATGTCAGAAGGCAGAGTTTAACTTGAAGGAAAAGAGTGAGGATGCATTTAGAGATATGCTTATTTCAGCAAGAGAATTTTATCACATATATGAAGACAATTCAAAACTTGGATTTAACATTGAAGTTGCAAATCCTAAGAACACATGGTTTCTTACCACTCCTGATAGAAAATATATTTCTGATCCTACAGGTAGGGCTATAGGTGCTTATGCTGCTGGTACAGTGCAAGTGATGGAACTATCAGAGATCATTGAATCTATCCCTGATTTAACCAAAGAAGAAATAGATCACCTTAGATCTTCTCTTCAAGATTATGGATTGATCAATGTACGTGAATCAAATCTTGGTAATCCAGATGCTATTCCTGGTATAGACTCTGTACAATATGACACATACGATCCTCTTGTATTACAAACAAGAATGATTATTGAATCAGAGATGAAGAATAATGATGATGGGTTACAAGACTTCTTAGGACTTACATCTAACGTATCTTCTTTTGGTTATAAGTATGTAGTGGTTAGAGCTTATTGGATTTCTAAGAAGAAGATAGGTAAACTCATCTACTTAGATGAGCTTGGTAATGAGCAATCTATGCTTGTTGATGAAACTTATAAGAGTGGAACTATTCCTACACAACAATCATTAGAATGGGGATGGATTAACCAATGGTATCAGGGTGTAAAGATTGGTCCAGACATCTACCACATTAAACCATACAAATTATTAAACTATTGTCCTATAATAGGACTAACTCATGAGGTTAAGAATACAGAGGCTAAATCTCTTGTAGATCTTATGAAACCTTTCCAGGTGTTATATAATGTGTGTATGAACCAACTTTACAAACTTCTTGAGAAAGAGGTTGGTAAGGTTTATTTAACATCTATCAGACACGTACCTATTCCTAAAGATGGTGATGCACAAGATGCATTAGATGTATGGGAAATGGAAGCTAGAAATAGAGGTGTTGTGTTCATTGATGATTCTCCAGAGAACCTCAAGAGCCCATCATCATTTAATCAGTTTAGAGATATAGACCTGACAAGAACTCAAGAGATACAATCTAGATATCAACTTGCTATGCAATTGAAGAATGAGTGTTGGGAACTTATAGGTATGTCTAAACAACGTTTAGGATCTATATCAGCTTCAGAATCTGCTACAGGTACAAACACAGCTATACAACAATCTTATTCTCAAACAGAACCTTTGTTTGTAGCTCATGAGTATGTAATGGGTCAGCTTTATCAAGCTATTATTGATGCTGCTCTATATGTAGAATCTAAGAAGCCACAATCTACACTTTCATATATAACTGATAGAGGAGAGAGTGCATTTGTACAAGTGAATGGTTCTGAGCTTAAATTTAGAGATCTTAAAGTGTTCTTAACTAACAGACCAGAAGATCAGCAGATGTTCCAAGAGATCAGAGGACTTTCTCAAGCTGTTATACAGAATGGTGGTTCATTATATGACATCATTGAGCTTTACAGCACTAAGTCTGTAAGACAAATGAAGAAAGTGTTTAAGACACTTAAAGAAAGACAAGAGCAAATGCAAGATCAGCAAATGCAATTGCAACAACAACAAATGGAGCAACAACAACAACAAGCTCAAGCTCAATTGCAACAACAAGCCCAACTGGCTCAAGAGAAACAAGCTAACGATGATTACCAAAGAGAACTTGATAGACTATCTAAAGAGAAAATTGCAATCATTCAAGCTACAGGTTATGGTAAGGTTGAGTCTGAAGATATTGATCAAAATGCAATTCCAGATGTACTAGAGATGAGTAAATTATCTAATGAACAAGAGAAAGCTAGTAAAGATTATCAATTGAAGCTGGCTGAGATTAATTCAAAGAATAAACAAGCTGCTGACAAGATGGCTGTAGAAATGGAAAAGCTTAAAGTGGCTAGAGAAAATCAAGCTAATGACCTAGCTGTTGCTAAAGAGAATGCTAAAGGTAGAAATAAAAAGACTAAATAATGTTTGATAGATTAGTAGAAATAATTATACAATGGATAGATCAACTCTTACCAGTGGTGATCATTCCTTCTTATGAAGAGGGAGTGCACCTTAGTTTTGGTAAGTTTAGAAGAGTGCTTCATCCAGGTATTCATTTTAAGATTCCTTTTGCTGATGAGATCTTAAGACAACATGTGGTGGTTACCACCTTAAGTCTTCCTGCTCAATCTCTATACACCCTTGATAAACAGAACTTTGTGGTGAAGGGAGTGATCAAATATAAGATTTCTGATGTTAAAACGTTTCTTCTGGAGGTGTATGATGCAACAGATGCTTTATCAGATATGACTTTGAGTATAATAAAAAATATTGTAATATCTATTCCTGCTGAGAAGTGTATAGATCCAGAACTTGATAACATATTAACAAAAAAAGCAAGGGTTGAAGCTAAGAAGTGGGGTGTGGAAATACAACAGGTTACACTTACAGATATAGCTCCTATAAGGAGTTACAGGCTGATAAATGATAACTTTTCAAACAAACTTAATTAGATAGAAAAATATTAATGCTATATTATAGCGAATTTTGGGCAATATAGTGTTTAATCTCTTTGCTCGTAACATAATATAATATACTTTTACATTACAAAACCAATTAAAATACAACTACATATGGCTGAAAATTTAGAAAACCAGTTTGGTAATTTCTCTATTGAGAATACTATGGAAATGGGAATGGGTAGTTCAGAACTATTGAATGACCTTATGGCTCCTGAAACTGCTTCTACAAACCCTGATGATATCAAGGAAATGACTGCTGAGGATAAAGCTCCTAAGGCTGAACCTCCAAAGAAAGCTCCTGCTAAATCTATAGGTGAAACAATAGAAGAAGCTCCTGAGAAGAAAGAAGATCCTTCTAAATCTATTGAAGACTTTTTGTTAGGTGGGGATGAGGAAGAAGAGGAAGAAGAAACTCCTGCTGCTCCAGTTAAATCTAAAAAGGTTGAAGCTGCTGAACCAGAAGCTTCTGAAGAAGAAGAAGAGAATGAACCAGAAGTTACACAGTTTGGAGCTCTAGCTAATGACCTATTTAAACTAGGTGTATTTTCTAAAGATGAAGATGAAGAAGATACTCCAATCACTACAGCTGAGGAATTCCTTGAAAGATTCCAAGCTGAGAAAAAGAAAGGTGCTATTGAAGTGGTAAATAACTTCATAGGACAATTTGGAGAAGATTATCAACAAGCATTTGAAGCCATATTTGTAAAGGGTGTAAATCCTAAAGACTATTTTGGAACATATGATAATGTAGCAAGTTTTGCTGAAATGGATCTTGCTCAAGAGAATAACCAAATAGCAGTATTAAGACAAGCATTAACAGATCAGGGTTTTGAACCTGAAGATATAACTACAGAGATTGAAAGATTAAAGAATTATGGTGATCTTGAAACAGTAGCAACAAAGCACCATAAAGTTTTAGTGAAGAAAGAAGCTGCTAAGCTTCAACAAATGGAAGCACAGGCAGAAAGAGAATTACAACAAAAGCAAGCTATTAAGAGCCAGTATATTAATAATGTACAAAGTGTTCTTCAAGAAAAGCTTAAAACAAAAGAGTTTGATGGTATTCCTATCAATCCAAAACTAGCAGGTGAACTACAAGACTTTTTACTAGTAGATAAGTATAAGACACCATCTGGAGAAACCCTCACAGATTTTGATCGTACTATCTTGGATTTGAAGAGACCTGAAAACCATGCAACAAAGGTTAAGGTTGCTCTTCTTCTAAAAATCCTAGAGAAAGATCCAACCCTTTCTACCATCCAGAAATCTGGAATAAGTAAAAAGTCAAATGAGTTGTTTGGTGAAGTTGCAAGACAAGTAACTAAGAGTGCAACTAAATCATCTTCTCCTCAGAAATCTAATTCATGGTTTTTATAAACAATTAAACAACAATTAAATTAATAACAAAATGGCAATTCAAACAATCCCAGGATTAACTGGTTTTACGTATGCAAGAGTAGCCTCTATGGATAAGCGTGCTGTAGGTAAACTTACGGATGCTAACCACTTAGAAAGCTTCCACAGTACTGAACCAGCAGACTATGATAAGAAAATCATCAGTCTTTACACCCAGAGTTCATTGTATAGCAATGACTTCTTGGACATGATTAACAAAAGCACACCTTATTACATTGATAATAATAGTGATGCTTGGAAATGGCAAGTAGCTGTTCCTTACAAATTCCCTAAAATCATTGCTATCCCTGATGCAACTCAGTCTTTGATTGAGAGTGGTAAAACAGGTATCGATGGTCAGGAATTCACTTTGGTTTTGGACACTAATGAGTTCTCTAAGAATGCAATCGTTTCTGTAGGTTCTCGTCAGTATGGTCCTCGTTTTTATGTTATCAAAGATCCTATTCCTTGGAACATGGGTTATTTGTATAGCTTCACATTGGTTACTGACAATCCAGTTGTAGATTTTGTAAATCCTACATTCTTACAAGTTGGTATTGAATTAGAATTAGTTGATGCTGCAATTGGTGAATTCGATCAAGATCTTTTAGGTCTTCCTCGTTTGGGTGAGCAAATCACTATGTTTGAATCTTTAGGTTCTGCATATGGTTATGAGCACAAGATCACTGAGTGGGCTGATGACAAAATGATGAGAGATGCTTCTGGTAAACCTTTGGATATCTTGGTATATGCTCCTCAGCGTAGAAACCAATTACCTTTAACTCGTAATGATGTTAAATGGGAACCATTCATCGAGTTCTGGATGCGTAAATCAATGTTGGAATTGAAAGTTAAGCGTATGATCTGGTCTAAACCAGGTACTGTAAAGACTAACGGTTCTAAACAAGAGTTGAAGCGTACATCTGCTGGTGTTTATCACAGAATGCGTAACAATAGTAACTTGGTACAATACAATCGTGGTGAGTTCTCTGCTAACTTGATTCGTTCAGTGTTTGGAGATCTTTTCTACAGAAGGGTTGATGTTAAAGATCGTAAGGTTAAGATGTATACAAATGAAGCTGGTTTTGACGTGTTCCAACAAGCTTTAAAAACTGATGCTCTTAATTCAGGATTGACTTTCATGGCTGATTCTGGTAACAGATATATGCAAGGAGAAGGACAACACATCACTTATAACTTTGCTTTCGATGCAATGGTTACTCGTGAAACTGGACGTGTTGAACTTATTCACTTGAAAGAATTAGATCTTCCACAATCTAACTTGGAATTTGGTCAGAACAAAAAATCTACTCCAGTATTCATGGTGTTTGATGTTAGTCCTATGAGTGATGGTTCAATGGTTAACAACATTCGTGAAGTACGTATGAAGGGTGCTCCTTCTATGACTTGGGGATATATTGATGGTACTCGTCACCACTTAGGTTTTGCTAAGTCTCAGGGTATGAGTTCTGCTAACAAATTCCCAGGATATGAAATCTGGATGAAAGACCGTTGTGATGTGTTCATTGAAGACTTATCACGTACAGTGTTGATCGAAGAGATTCCACAATTCTAATAATACTACACACAGTAGTGTGTATATAACCTACCGAGATGATATTCTCCCTCCTTCAGTGGAGGGAGTATCTTCTCAATCACAGAGAGGAGATTTGGATAATGTGTCCATTTGCTTAGAACTTCGATGTTCACTTCTCTGCAAATTAAACCAATAAAAAACAACTACATATGGGTAAGATAGGAAAAATCTCTACTATTAAGAAAGAGTACAACAATTCTCAATTGCAAACAATGCAAGGTGGTTTAGCCACAAAAGGTCTAACAAGAATTCCTGGTACAGGAGTTTTCAAGTATCCTTACAAAGAATTAGATGGTCAGTATAGAACAGGACTAGATCCTAATGCTGCATACATTCGTAGGATAAGTGATCCAGTAGAAAGAGAAATGGAAGTTGAGCGTGTAACAGCTCTTCGTAAGAAACTTGAAATGGCTTTAGGTGATATTGATCTAGGACCACGTTCACAGTTTTGGAACTATGGACTTTCTACTTCTACAGAAGATACATTACATGTACAAGCTGTTAAATTGTTAGATGGTGATAACTTCTTTGATCTTGCTATTCCTCTTCAAGAGTTAGCATTCTCATGGTTGCGTGTTCATCCTACAATTGCTTCTTCATATCAAGCTTGGGAAAGAGGTGAGTTTGCAGCAGATACACAATTCTATGTGGCTGATGATGAAATTGAAAATGCAGTGATCTACAAGAAGAAACAATTGATCAATAAGGCAATTGTGAAGTTTGATAGTATGACTCCTGAGAAGAAGAGAAAAGTAGCTAGATTGTTAGGCTTGCCTGTAACAGAAGATACAAAAGAAGAAGCTGTTTACAATCAAGTTGATAACGTCCTAAAACAAACAGAATTCAAGAATGGCAAATATCAAGGTTTAAATCCAATTGAGGTTTTTAACAGGTTTGCAGATATGAAGGAAAACTTACTACATATTAAAGACCTTGTAAAACAAGCTATCACCCATTCAGTTTATAGAGTTAAAGCTAATGGTAAAGTTTACGAAGGTGAGTTTGAAATAGCTAAAGATGAAGATGAATTAGTTAAGTATTTAGCTGATGATGATCATCAGGAAGACTTAATAACTCTGGAACAAAAATTAAAAAGTAAGAAATTAGCGTCATTATGATACCAGTAGATAGTTTATTATATAAGATTGACCAAAGACTAAATAAACTATCTACTAATGATCACCAACAGATTCAATTAGAAGATAAGATTTTAGCTCTTAACGAAGCTCAAATCAAGCTGATAAAGCAAAAGGTTGATGGTCAAAGCACAGTTTCTGGACTAGGTCTAGATGCTTTCAAAAAACGTTATGAAGACTTACAAAGTCTTGTGGTTGCATACAATGATGGTAGATTATCATTACGTATGAAAAACCCAGAACTAAATCAATGGGTTGCAAACATACATCTTCTAGATCCAAAGTACATGTTCTATGTAGATAGTTATGTAATAGCTAACAAAGGAAGGTGTAAGAATAGAAAGATATGGATTAATAGAGATCTTGCTAAGCATGGTGATCTACAGTTCATCTTGAACAATAATCATTACAAACCATCTTTTGAATATCAAGAAACATTCAACTTTATATCTTCTGATGAGATATCTGTTTTTACAGATGGAACATTTACACCCACTGATATATATGTAAGTTACATGAGATATCCAGTGTACATAGATAAAGAAGGTTATATCAAGTTTGATGGTCAACCTTCAGTGGATCAAAACTGTGAACTTGAAACCTATCTAGAAGATGAACTACTAGATCTTACAGTTGAGAACTTAGCTATGTATACAGAGAATCAATCAGCAGTTCAAAGTGCAGCTCTTAGAATACAAACAAACGAATAGATTTTTAACAATTAAATATAAACAAAATGGCAGATTTTTCATTAACTACCCTCTTTGTAGTGCCAGTTGCTCAGATGGATGAATCACCCATCTTCCCAGTTGGTAGCTCTACACAAGATTTGACTGCAGGTCAAGTGGGTATCTTCAACAGTTCTTATGTTGCTACAGCAACTCCGAACCTTTCTCCTTATTTCTACGTTGCTCAAGGTAGAACAAACACTTATCTACAAGGATCTAAAAGATCAGATAAGATTGCTGGTGTAAATAACACAGCACCAACTAATGTTACAGAATGGTACAAAGTTAAAGGTTGCCCTACAGCTGCAACTCAAGTAACTGATGTAGACAACTGGAATGTTAAATGTGGTGATATTGTTACTTTAACACTTCGTGCACATTCTTCTTACATTGACACATTGTACTTCAATGGTTTCACTCGTAGTGTAACTGTTCAAGCTCCTTGCTGTGATTGTGGTGGAAACCCATGTGACACAGTTGATGTTCCTGCATTGATTGATCAATTCATCTTGAAATTGACTCAACAAGCTCCTGGTATCAACCCAGATAACATCAGCTTCAACACTTTCTATCAATTCCAAAGAATTGGTAATGATGAGAATGCAATCTTACGTATCTCTGGTAAGCCTTTAACTAAGTATGGTCAACCTTGTGATGTTGCTGCATTCCCTTACGAATATGACAGAATGTACTTCCGTACTTTCGTTTATTCTGGTCCTGCTACAACTGCTGACTTCATTGTTGCTGATAACTGTAACATCGTTGCTGATGCTACTGTCACTCAGCGTGCTTCTTATCCTGATGGAACAGCAGATGAGATTAAGCAATTGGAGAAGAACTTCTACAGCTACCAAGCTGGTTATTTGAAGCATCTTTACAGAATGGTTGGTTACAACGAAAACTTTGAAAGCTGGGTGAGTGATGGTACAACTTATGATACCTACTACATCAAGTTTAATGAGTTTGATAAATCAGCTTACAGCTGGGGAGATTATATCAAAGAAGATTCAATGGTAATCATTGCTGTTCCTCAAGCAGGTTCAACAGCTCTTCAAGATATATTAGAGGAGGCATTAGGTACATTAGATGATAATAATAGTTGTATAACTACTACATCTACTACAACTACTGTATGGCCTACTACTTCAACAACAACAACCTTGATTCCTTAATATAAAGAAAAGAATCATATAACCTATGCCAGAGGTGAGAGGATTAAAACTCAATCCTCTGGCATAATTATTTTAAACAATATGGCAACAACTTTAGATATATTAGTAATTCCTACTTATAACACTTTAACATTAGGTGTTGCTGATGCATCCACTTATGATGGTGTACCTTCTGCTCCAACTATGGATATAACTGTTCCAGGATTTGGTGATGTTAGCATTCCGTTTAATATTGATGATTTTAATGTATACAACTCTACAATATTAGGAATCACTCAAATGGGAGACCCATTACTTCCTCTTCCTGATGGTTTATATACATTGAAATATACAATCACTCCTGCAAATGAGTATTTTGTTGTGAAAAACATAATGCGTGTTGAACAACTTCAAGAGAGGTTTGATGCTGCATTTATGAAGCTAGATATGATGGAGTGTGACCTTGCTATCAAGACACAACAGAAAGTGGACTTAACCAGTATAAACTTCTTTATTCAAGGATCAATAGCAGCTGCTAATAACTGTGCTATAGATACAGCAAATAAATTATATAACCAAGCAAGTAAGATGTTGAACAACTTCATGAGAAATGGATGTCAATGTTCTGGTACAAATTACTTGACAAATTTTTATTAATATGGCAACTTGTAAAGGATGTGGAGCAAATGTTGGCTGTGGATGTCAACTAATTAATGGACTATGTGCATTTTGCAATTCTAAAAAAGGAAAATAAATGTTATCACCAAGACTTACTAATGTTGCAGCAAGTACTAACATACCTGCTCTTCTTACAGATATAGATCTTAAGCTTATGGAATTAGCTAATGAACTATATAATAATGTTGTATTCTCTTTAAATAATTCCATCAATAGTGTAGCAATAAACGATCTATTGAATTATAAAAGAATTCTTAGATATAAATATTGTAATTCAAATTATGCATCTTCTTTCACTGTTGAGATGATTGCTAGTCGCATTAAACTTTTAAAATATAAATAAATGGCTTGTTCAAACTGCTTTAACGGATGCACAGAGATTGTTTCTGATCAATGTGTTAAATATACAGGAGTAAATGTTCCTGTTCTTGGTATTCAGACTGGTGATAGTCTTTCTTATGTAGAACAGGCTCTCATTACGTTTTTAACTTCTACTCTTGATGGTACAGGGATAAAGATAGATATTCCCACTTCTACAACCATCTGTGACCTTGTAAAACAATATCTTCCTACGTGTGGAGATCTTACAGCTGTAGATCTGTTTAATGCTTTAATTAAAGCCCTGTGTGATCTTCAGAATCAAGTGACTGTGATTGCTTCTTCAGTAGCAAATATTGAAGCAGATTATGACACATCATGTTTATCAGGTGTTACTAGTACTTCTGGAACACATGCTATTCTACAAGCTACAATAGATAACTTATGTGCATTAAATGATTCTCTAGATGCTCTTGCGATAGATGTTGATACAAACTATGTAAAGAACAGTGAGCTCTGTGATCTTGTTACAGCTTGTATTGCTGCTAGCAATCCATCAAGTAACAAGTATTACAATAGAATGGTTCCTTACACTGTAGTTGAATATTATGGTCCACTAGTACCAAATTTTAGTGGTGGTGTAGGACAAGGTGATTGGGAAAACATCTATTTATGTAATGGTCAAGTTGTCTATGGAATAGCTACTCCAGATAAAAGAGGTAGAGTTGGAATTGGTACTACAGATGGTTCAATGGGTGGTGCAGCAATGGATGCTCAAGTAGCTCCTGGTGGATTTAATCCAAGT
>Ga0129333_10001861_pt1 | contig 19384 bp, 29 predicted proteins | sample CPB6_08_DNA_FD_94474 | JGI IMG/M metagenome (GOLD analysis project Ga0129333, IMG submission 94474) | Freshwater to marine salinity gradient microbial communities from Chesapeake Bay, USA - CPBay_Sum_0.6_0.8_DNA | ecosystem: Environmental > Aquatic > Marine > Coastal | place: USA: Chesapeake... | reverse complement strand
CTGACGACTGCTGTGGCGGCAGGATCGCTGCTGGGCGCCGGATTCTGGCTGGCTTCATCCCCCCCGGCCCGGGCTGAGCTGCCGCCGTGGGTCTACGGGCAGCAGCAGCGTGAGGCCCCTCTGCGGCTTGAGCTCGAGGTGCTGGCCGTCCAGCGCTGGCCTGCCCTGCAGCCCCAGCAGCTGCTGGTGCAGGCTCGGGTGCTGGCAGTCGTTCGCCAGCCGCGCGGCGCCCGTCTGCGCCCCGGCGATCGCCTGCAGCTGCGCTACCCCCTGCCGCCCCAGCACCCGAGCGGCTGGGTGGGTCCGGCGCCACTGCCGTTGCTCAGCGCCGGCCAGATGGTGCCGGCCTGGCTGACGCCAGACCCTGCAGCCACCGGCCTCTATCGCCCGGCGGCAGGCGGGCGCTCCTTTGGGCCATCGCTGGAGGCGTTCAGGAGTGAGCAGACTTGAGCGGTCGCTGATCAATCAGGCCGCCATGACGGGCACAGGCACCACCGAGATCCAGCAGCTGGTGCAGAGTTATTACGGCCAGGAGCTGCAGAGCAGCGCTGACCTGCGCACCAGCGCCTGCTGTGATGCCGATGCGGTGCCGGCCTGGCTCAAGCCGCTGCTGGCGCGTGTGCATCCGGAGGTGAGCAGCCGCTACTACGGATGCGGCCTGGTGTGCCCGCCGCTGCTGGAGGGCTGCCGCGTGCTCGATCTGGGCAGCGGCAGCGGTCGCGACGTGTACCTGCTGGCGCAGTTGGTGGGGGCGAGCGGCGAGGTGGTGGGGGTCGACATGACGCCCGAGCAACTGGAGGTTGCACGCCGACATCAGGCCTTTCACGCCGAGTGCTTCGGATTCGACAACGTGCGCTTTCTGGAGGGACGGATCGAGGAGCTGGAGGCGCTGGATCTGGAGCCGGCCAGCTTCGATGTGATCGTGAGCAACTGCGTGCTCAACCTCTCCGCCGACAAGGCGGCGGTGCTGCGCGGTGTGCAGCGCCTGCTGCGGCCGGGGGGCGAGTTTTACTTCTCGGATGTCTACGCCGATCGGCGCCTACCGGAGCCGGTGCGTCGCCATCCGGTGCTGTACGGCGAATGCCTGGGCGGAGCCCTCTACTGGAACGATTTCCTGCGCCTGGCCCGCGGCGCCGGCTGCGCCGATCCGCGCCTGGTGAGCGACCGCCCCCTGGCCGTAACCGATCCGGAGCTGCGGACCATGCTGGGGGAGACGCGCTTTTTCTCAGCCACCTACCGCCTGTTCCAGATCGCGGAGCTGGAGGATGCCTGCGAGGACCACGGCCAGGCCGTGATCTATCTGGGCACGATTCAAGACTTCCCCGAGCGGCTGCCCTTCGACAAGCACCACAGCATCGCCGCGGGACGGGTGTTCCCGGTGTGCGGCAACACCTTCCGCATGTTGCAGCAAAGCCGCTTCGCGCCGCACTTCCAGTTCATCGGCGACGACCAGCGCCACTACGGCCTGTTCGAAGGCTGCGGCAGCAGCCTGCCGTTTGATCAGGGGGCTGACGCATCGCCCGGCGGAGCTGGTCGCGCCGCCGGCAGCTGCTGCTGAACCGGCTCCTCAGCGAGGGGCACTGCGATCGGGACGCTCGCTGCTGCCCTCAGCTGAAGAACCCCAGGCTGTTCAGCCACAGCCCCAGGGCCAGCATCGGTACGAAGACCGCCGCTGCGATCTGGAGCTTGACGGTCAGGGCGACACGATTCATGGGTTCCGGCGGTGAAGGTTGAGCGGCGTCTGCTCAGCGGTGTTCGATCAGATCGGTGGCCGCGTAGCGCACCTTGGCAAGGCTGGCGTAGCGATCGTCGGCGCTGCGGTAGCCGCAGGCGCACACCACGCAGCTGCGGTAATCGCTGCCTTCTAGCTTGAGAATGCGGTCGTAGTCCGCCGGGCTGAAGCCTTCGATCGCGCAGGTGTCGACCCCCAGCAGAGCGGCGCTGCTGAGCGGATTGCCCAGGGCGATGTAGACCTGCCGTGCCGCCCAGTCCTCGATGACAGCGCTGCGCGGACCCTCGATCAGATCCACCTGGATCATCTGGCGGTAGCCGTCGAGTACGGCGGGCTCCAGACCACGGGTCATGGCGGTGCACTGGATCAGGCGATCGGCATCGACTGGCCGGATCGTGCGCTTGCTGAGCAGCACCACCAGATGCGAGCAGTCGCTGATCTGGCTCTGGTTCCAGGAATGGGGCCGCAGCTCAGCCCGCAGGTCTGGATCGGTGATCACAAGGAACTTCCAGGGCTGCAGGCCGTAGGACGAGGCGGTGAGCACCAGGGCCTGCTCAAGGGCCTGCCAGGTGGCGGGGTCAATCGTGCGATCGGGGTCGAAGCTCTTGGTGGCATAGCGCCAGTGCAGGGCAGCGAGCAACTGCTCAGCGGGAATGGTCATCAGGAAGCTACGGATGGCGCCGTCGCCAGCTTCCCATCAGCCGTGCGTGCCGTCGCCATCGGCCCCGTTCGCGTGCAGTCGCCAGCTGCCCTCGCCATCAGGCTCCAGCACCATCCGGCGGTCATCGCTGTTCAGATCGCAGCCATCGGTGAGGCCCTTGAGGTAGCCGGCCAGGAACCAGAGGGTCATGGCGGCTTTCTCACCGCTGAGCAGCTCGTCGAGGTTGACGGAGTTGAAGCCGATCTCCCAGTTGCCGTTGTCCATCTCTCGGCTCCATACCGCTGTTCATGGTTCAGCCTGGGGGATCGGCTCGAGCGGATGGCGCCACTGCGGCCCGCTTGCAGCAGGGTTGAAGCACCACAGCGGCGTTGCGCCGCCGTCAGCGATCGCGATTCTCTTCAAGCTGGTGGCGTGAGAGCTTCACTGCACTGGTATGGCTGGTTTGCCCGTCAGGTGGCGCGGGTCAGCGGTCGGCCGATCAGCTTCAGCGTGGCCGGCCTCGTGGTACTGCTGTGGCTGGCGACAGGACCACTGTTCGGCTTCAGCGACACCTGGCAATTGGTGATCAACACAGCCACCACGATCATCACATTCTTGATGGTTTTTGTGATTCAGAACACCCAGAATCGCGATAGCGAGGCACTGCAGATCAAGCTTGATGAGTTAATCCGTGCCACTCGCGGTGCCCACAACACCCTGCTTGATCTTGAGGAGATGGCTGAGCAGCAGCGCGATCAGTTGCATGAGCGCTATGCGGCTCTCGCCCGCTGCGCCCGTGAACAGGTGCAGGGCGGTGCCAGTGACACTGACACCCCTGAGCCCTGAGCTCGCAGTGCAGAAAAGCCCCGGCACTGAGCCGGGGCAGGGTGGTGTGAGGAATGGTCAGCCTTTGCAGGTGCCCATCGCCGCCGGCCTGAACCAGTGGGGGCGCTGCTGGCCGCGCTGCCACCTCGGCGGTTCTTCCGGTCTAGCGCCGATCGGGGGCTCATGAGGCCTGCCGATGGTCTTCCAGTGCTGTTTCGATCAAGCGGGCGCAGAGGTTGCTGAGGCTGCGCCCCTCCTCCTGGGCCAGCTCTTCGAGTTGCCTGAACAGGCTTTCATGCAGGCTGACGCTGATGCGACTGGATCTGCCGCGGCCGCGGGGGCCTGGCCTGGTGTCTTTGGAATCGGAGTCAGCTGGCCATGAGTCGGCAGATTTGAAGTTCGTGGGCTTGGAGTCGCGAGGCCGGGAGTCGTTCATCAGCGGGCTCCGCCACGGGCGGTCTACATCCTTTCTACATCTGCTGTAGATGAGTTGGCGAATGCCGCCGCTCAAGCGTTGTCACCCGTTGTTCCAGTCGCTGCAGCCGCTCGACCAGGCCGGCACCGCCCTGATCCCACAATCCATCCTCGGCGGTGCTCAGATCCTGCTGCACCAGAGCGGTGATGTAGGCGGTGACGGATTGCCCGCGGCTGGAGGCGCGCTGTTTGATCGCGGTGATCAGGGTCACCGGCAGCACCATCGAAAGTTGTTTGCGTGATGTCACCACTTGCGCAAGGGCTCCACCCGCAGGCGCCACAGACGAGAGACGTGGCCTCACTCTGCGGCACTATGCCGCACGCTGGCCACTGGCGCGCTGCTACAGGCGTAAAGCCCGGTCAGTTCGGCCTGTCCCAGCTGGTGCCCCGCCATGGCCCGTTGCAGGTCGGACACCGTGCAACCCGGCGGCAGCTCCAAGGGTTGATCCAGCGCATGCAACCGGAAGCGATAGCGGTGCGTCCGCCCCGCCGGTGGCAGCGGCCCCTGATAGCCGAGGCGCTGGAAGCTGCCCACGCCCCAGCAGCGGCCGTGGCGGGCGCCGTTGGCCAACTCTGGGCTGCGCTCCAGGCCGGCAGGTAGCCGCTGCAGCTGCGCCGGAATGTTGAACAGCAGCCAGTGCAGCCATGGGCCCGTGGGCGCGTCGGGATCGTCCATCACCAGGGCGAAGCTGCGGGTGCGGGCTGGGGCACCACGCCAGTGCAGCGGCGGCGAGAGATTCAGTCCCTCGCCGCTGTGCAGGCTCGGAATCAGGGCTCCATCCGCGAACGCGGGCGACTCCAGCACGAAGGAGCCGTTGCTGCATGCCATCGCGACATCCCCAGAGATCATCTGTCTCCGCAGGTTGATCAGGTGCCCTGCCGCGGGGCCGTCGCTGCTGCGATCACACCGCACCATTGCGGTGTCAGCCCCTTGATGACGCGGCAGTGATCGTGATTCCGCTGCCGCCGCTCTAAAGCGGGGATGTCCATGCGCTGGTCTGGCGCATTCACCCCTCCGGTCGCCATGCCACAGGTTCCCGTGCTGCCGGTTCCCCTGGCCACATCGCTGAGTCTGGCGCTGATCGCCACCGGTCTGCTGGTGTTTCTGCTGGCCGCTTTGCAACAGCGGTGGCACCGTCATCCCTGAGGCTGCTGCTCGGCGGCGGGGTGGTGCTGGGCCGGGCAAGGCGGTTCCCCATCGCCGGCATCCTGCCAACGTCGCTGTGTGAGTACCCGCGGCGTGGGGCGCCCGGCTGGATCGCCCGAGATGACTCTGCTGCAGGCGATCGATCGTGGCACCGTCAGGTGGATGAGCCGCTGCACTGGGGCGATCCGGGTGCCGACGTCACCGCATAGGCACCGCTGGCTGGACCGGCAGCGGATGGATCGGGCCGAAGTCAACGCCAATCAGGGGGCGCTGGGAGGGCAGACGGGCCTGGCGCTGGCGCCGGACGGATGCAGTAGCGCGTTGACGGCAACGCCTGAGGGCTGCAGCCGCTCTGCCGCAGCAGAGCCGCGTTCTGAGCGCGGACTCAGGGCGCCGGCCGTTGCGTCCTGAAGCCATCCATAGGTTTCGGCTTCAGCCCGGGACGGCCCGCCATGATCGATCGCCTCAACGACCTGCCCGCCGGCACTGTGGGGTTTCGCTGCAGTGGCCGCCTCAGCGGCGATGACGTGGAGCGGGTGGCAGCTCCAGCGATCCGCGACGCCATCGCCGAATACGACCGCATCAAGGCTCTGCTGGTGTTCGAGCCCGACTTTGAGGGCTTCAGCTTGGCTGCCGCCTGGGATGACACGGAGCTGGGGCTGCGCTACTGGGATGGCTTCCAGCGGCTGGCTGTGGTCAGCGACCATGCCTGGATGCGCCACGGCCTGCGGGCGCTGGCACTGCTGCTGCCCTGCCCACTGCAGATCTTCCATCTGGCGGAGCTGGATACGGCGCGCCGCTGGTTGAGCGAGGCCCTCGGCACGATTCATGTCGATCGTCAGGGTGATGTGATCACCGTGACGTTGATCGGCCAGCTCGATCCGGAGGCCTACAGCCGCATCGAGGACGACCTGGCCCAGCTGTTCAGCGCCGTGGCGGAACCGCGGGTGCTGCTGGATCTGCGGCAGTTTGAGGGCTGGCAGGGCCTGGCTGCCCTGCGTCAGCACCTGGCCCTGATCCGCGACTACCGCCAGCTGCCCCGTCGACTGGCGGTACTGAGCGGCGATGGCCGCCAGGCGTTGGTGCAGCGACTGTTGCAGCCCTTCAGCCAGGCCCGCAGCCGCGGCTTCAGCGGCTCAGATCTGCTGGCGGCCCAGGACTGGATCGCCAGCGACTGAACCGACCGCAGCCGGATCGTTCCCCTGTCGCACCAGCACCGCCATGAACACGCAGCACTGCCAGACCTGCACCTATTGGGATCAAAGCCATGGTCTGGAGATGACCAGCCTCGGTTCGATCGCTCCCTGCATCCGCCATGCGCCTGCGCATTACAGCGTGGAAAGCGTGCAACTCAGCGGAGCGGCGCTGAATTTTGCACCCTATCCGAACGGTCAGAGCCTTTCTGCCATGCAACTGCCGATCGCGCTCTGGCCTTACACGGGTCGCAATCAGATCTGCGGCGAGTACCAGCCTTGCGATCTTGAGGAGAACGCTCGTCGCAGCCGCTCGCGCCCCGCACCGCTGGCCTGATCCCTACCTCGATCCACCCGAACAACCATGACCCGCGATCAACTCTGCTGCCTGGCCCTCAGCCTCGGCAGCCTGCCGTTATCAGCCGCTCATGCAGCTACGCCGCCGCCGGGTCACACCGTGACCCCGTCGATGGCCCAGGCAATCAGCCAGACACCGAGCCAGACGCAACTGCTGAACCAGCACCGAGCCCAGCTGCTCCAGCTGAGCCGCCAGCAGCAGGTGCTGCTGCAGGACCAGCTGCGTTGCCTGGATCGGGCTGGCAGTTTGAGCGAATTGAATCGTTGCCGGTTGATCATGCCGGCGGCGGCGCCGCACGGCATGGGTGGCTGGCACTGCCCGATGTGGTGAGCAGGATGCAGCATCAAGCAGCATTCCCGCCTTACTGCCACTGCAGGATGCGGCGTGATTGACTGAGCTGAAGATGACCAGATCTCGATAGAGCCTAGTCATGGAGCGGGTTCTGCTGCATCTGAACAGCCACGGCCCCCAGAGAGGGGCATGACAAAGGGAGAGAGCGAGGGAGTTAATGTTCTCTCAAGATTTCACTGGAAGCGATGGCGCATCATCATCGTGAGGCTGTTGGCAGTCACTCTGTGGATCCCAGCACGGGACGCCATCCATTCCGAAAGCCTCAGCGTCTCACGATCACGGTGCCTTGGAACCTGTACGACATCCTCGTACAACGCAGTGATCAGCAAGGACGCTCACTCTCGAATCTCGCCTGTTACTGGCTGGAGCGTCAGGCCGATCAACTGCGCCATGATCCATTCTCTCAGGACGACTTCTAGAGGGACTGGGGCGGCGACGCTGCAGATCAGGATCAGGCAACCCGGCTGATTTCACTGATTTCTAGCCTGCAGTTGTCATCATCCCCTGCGAGGACAGCACCGATGGGCCTGATCAAATGGGAACCACTCAGCGACATCGAAGCGATGGTCGATCGTGCCATGGCGATGCCCTTTCCACGCCTCGCCACCGGCCTGGCAATAGGTGAATGGGGTCCACGCGTTGACATCTGCGAAAGCGATGGCACCTACTTGTTCAAGGCGGATATCCCTGGCATGAACAAGCAGGACATCGCCATCAGCCTGGCCGGAGACATGCTCACAATTCAGGGCGAACGCAAGCGTGAAACCGAAGAGAAGAAGCCGCACTTTCACAGGGTCGAGCGCAGCTATGGCAGCTTCAGCCGTAGTTTTTCCTTGCCAGAGGATGCCGATCGCTCCGGCATTCACGCCCACTGCGAAAATGGTGAGCTGACAATCAGCATTCCGCGCAGGGCCGACGCCCCAGTCAACAAAGTGGTAACGATTCCGGTCGACTGAGTCGTCGTCAGGGACCGATCTGCCTGGTTGCCGCTCAGCGGCGGTGCAGCAGGCCGCTGCCGATCCAGCCCCGACCAGCGCACTCCAGGCAGGTGCGGTAAGCGCCGTGGCCGGTGCGCAGCTGACCACTGCCGCCGCAGCGTGGGCAGGCTGGCGGCGGGCTGGGGTCGCCGCAGACCTGGATGGATGGCTGCAGCGGCATGGAAAGATCTGACACGGAGGTCCTGATGGTGCCGACAGTGTGCGCGCTGCCGCCGCCAGATCCGTGGAAGGATTTATGAAGACTGCGCCGGGTGCGTTGCATTGCGGCGCAGCCTCGTTCACTTGCGACCCAGATCCGTGGGTCGCGTCACGACATAGACCACCATCGCGGTGAGTACCAGAGCCACGGTCACCATCACGGCAATGGCACTGGTGTAATCGGTGGAGCCCATGGCTCTGCCTCAAACACACAACTTACCGCCGCTGCCAGGCGGGTCGGCCCGGCTGCAGCACCGTTGGTCAGCCCGCTGCCGGTGCCTGCCAGTCGTCCGCCGGAGCTGGCTTGTCCGAGTCCTGCAGTGAGGGGAACAGCCGGCGGATCTCAGCGGCAATCGCCTGGCGCAGTTCGGCCCGAAAGCCAGCAGCGCTATCGGCATCCAGCACCGGGTAGCTGCTGTCGCCGTTGCCGTCGCCCCGCAGCGGCTTCCAGCTGGTGGTCTCACGCTGCTTGAGCGCCTCCAGCGGTGCCAGGAAATCGAAGTCGAGCACCCGTCCCTGGCTGGCAGCCCGGCTGATCCACTGCTCCCGGAATGCCACCAGCTCGCGGGCCTTGAGGGTGTCCGGCAGCCCCAGCACTGGCTCGTAGTAATCGAGCACCCGCAGTTCCTCCTCCAGCAAGATCGGCCAGGCCGCCTGCTCGCCGGCCTGCAGATCCAGGCCGGCGGCAGCGGCCTGCATCGCCTGCAGGTGGAAGGCCAGCCAGCGATAGTGCGATTTATCGCGGGTGCGTTTCTTTTCTGATCCTTTGCCACTGAGGCGCCGGGGCAAGGCGGCCTCGGCCTTGCGCAGGAAGGCGCGATCCTCACGCTCCAGGTTGATCGCGCCCCAGCGCTGGCGATAGTCCCAGAGGTCCGCGTAACGACGCACGTCCTCGGCGCTCCAGCCGAGGGATCGCAGTTCCTCGGCCCGGTTCTCCTCGCTGGTCTGCACGCGTCTGTCAACTCACTGCAGAAGGCACCCTAAATCGGGGGCTCAGCGCCGAATCAGGCGCAAACCCTCAGGTCTGGCCTGGATGCTGCAGCAAACGTCGGCGCGCGATCGTCAGCGCTCACCGGCAGCAGCCGCAGCCGCTGCAAGCGGACTCGATCGCGTCCGTGCGCTGTCAGCCAGAGCTGCAGACGCCGCGCGGCTGTCTCCGGTTCCACCACGGTCCAGGCGCGTTCGCTCGCCACGGTGAAGCGCCCATCGCTGTCCAGCCAGCGCACCCGGGCTCGGGTGCGCTGGGTTTGCGGAAGCAGGGCCACGCACCAGGGGGACATCAATCGCCGCATGCACGCCTCCACCTTGGCGGTGGTGGCTGGCCGCGGCCGCTGATGGTCTCGTTGCGGTGCCGCTTTGCTGTGGCATCGCTGCGGCCAGGGTCGGCCTCGCCGCAGCCGCAGCCATTGCCCGCTGGTCGCATCAGCCTGGAGGCGTCCAGGGCGGTGATGGCCCCCCAGGTCGCGTGTTGTTTCCCCGCGGTGCCGCTGATGGTGCGCGAGCTCCGGATCAGGCCATTGCGGATTCCCTGTCCCAGCGGTGAGCTGCAGGCGGATCTGACCGTGCCCGTCGGGGCGGACGCCCTGGTGGTGTTCGCCCACGGCAGCGGCAGCGGTCGTTGCAGTCCACGCAACCGGGCGGTGGCCGAGCACCTGCAGCGGGGGGCACTGGCGACGCTGCTGCTGGATCTTCTGCCCGCAGCCGCCGTGCTGCCGCCCCAGCCTGCGCGCCTGTTGAGTCTGTCGCGGGACAATCTGCTGGCCAGCGTTGATTGGCTGGCGCGCGATCCCGACCTGGCATCACTGCCCCTGGGTTTGTTCGGCGCCAGCACGGGAGCGGCCGTGGCGCTGGAGGTGGCGGCGCAGCGACCGGATCGGGTGCAGGCGCTGGTCTGCCGCGGCGGCCGCCCAGATCTGGCCTTTGCCGCCCTGGGCCTGGTGCGTTGTCCCACCCTGTTGATCGTGGGCGCGGCGGATGTGGATGTGCTGGAGCTGAATGCCTGGGCTGCGGCGCACCTGCGGGCCAGCCATGACCTGCTGGTGGTGCCGGGTGCCGGTCATCTCTTCACGGAGGCCGGTGCCCTCGAAACGGTGGCTGCGGCGAGCCGCCGTTGGTTCGAGCGGCAGCTGTGTCGCCGCTGATCACGTCGACCAGCCTCGTGCGATTGGCGCATCCGCCTCTGACGGCATCAGGCTGCTGCGCATCTGCGGTGGCATAGGGGCTGAAATAAGCGCCTGTACTGTGTTTTTCGCTTTTATTCTCATCTTGCTGAGAGAGCCCTAAGGGCCACACATCTTGGCATGTATTCACCGCTTTAACCCTGGTTGCAATCATGAACGAACGCTTTCGTGTGCTTCAGCGCCAACCGCGCCGCATCTCGATCACCCTCAGTTACTACGTGCACGAGGCTTTGCTCAGTCGCTCTGAAGAGGAGGGTCGATCTGTTTCCAATCTCTGTGCATTTCTGCTGGAAGATGCTCTGCGTGATCAGCAGCGTGAAGGTCAGCCCACCATCGCCCATGCCCATCCACCCATGGGCAATGGCCATGTGAAGACACGCAGCTTCTGACGACAGGATCCGGGCTCGGGTCGGGGGCATCAGCCATCCCGACCTGGGTTTGCTCTAGCCAGGAGCCTGTCGCCAACGTCGATCCGGTCAGCCCTGGGCCGGGAAGAGAACAGGGGTGAGGTGACGGCGCAGTTTGGTCAGGGCGTGACGTTCCAGTCGCTGCACCTGATCCTTGCTGCGTCCCGTCAAGCGGGCAATCTCGGCAAAGGAGCGTTGGCGGCTCTCGCCGTAACGCAGTTGGATCACAGTGCGCTCCGGCGTGGACAGCTGTTGGATCTGACTGTGCATCCAACCGTAGTCATCTTCAATCGTTGGCAATCGACTGTCGGAGACGGTGTCCAGCAGAGTCATGTCGCCGTCACTGCCGCTGAGCTGCTGGTCGAGAGAGACTGTATTGCTCCGGTGCTGGACGGTAAGCGCATACATAATACGCTGACTGCTCTCGCCAAGAATGCGGGCGAGATCCTCATGGCTGAGCTGGCTCTGGCCGAGCGACTGCAGGGCTTCGGCTCGATTGGCAAGACTCACCAGATTCACAGGTAGGCGGATGCTGCCGTTGTGCTCCTGCAGGTAACGGTTGATCGCCTGACGGATCCACCAGTAGCCGTAGGTTGAGAATTTGTAGCCACGGGTTGGATCGTACTTCTCCGCGGCCCTCAGCAAACCGAGGTTGCCAGCCTGAACGAGATCCATCGGATCGTGAGCCAGATGCTTCAGGCGTCGCAGATAGCGCAGAGCAACGGTGACGACAAGGCGAAGATTGGCGGTGACAATCCTCTGCAGGGCTCGGCGACCACGCCGCTGCAGTGCTTTGGAGGCCTGCGGTGATTCCATCCATTCCTTGACAATCAATCCCAGATGAACTTCCTCTTGCGCCGTCAGCAGGGGGATCCTGCCGATACTGCGCAGATAGTCCCCGAAGGCATCACTCATCGATTGGACTGTTGATCAGCCTCAATCTTCTGTTGGCTTTTTGAATTGCGGTGATGGTTGCGGCGGTGATGCCATCAGTTCGCCTCTGCCCGCAGCATCTCTGCGCGGGCAGGTCGCCAGGACTGATAGCTGCCGTTGCGCTCCGGTCGGCTGAAGACCACCTGCCAGAGCTGGCCCTGACGTGAGCGGAAAAAGCCTGCGCAGCTGAGCAGGTAGTAGCGCCAGAAGCGATGAAACTCCGTGGTGCTGTCCCGTTGCAGATCGGGCCAGGCTGCCTCAAAGTTTTGCCACCACGCCATCAGTGTGCGGTCGTAATCAGGGCCGAAGTTCTCCCAGTCCTCAATCAGGAAGTGCCGCTCCAGGCCACGGCTCAGCTCACTGGCGGCGGGCAGGCGCCCGCCCGGGAAGATATGGCGGTCGATCCAGGCATCGGTGCGCAGGCTCGGGCGGGCGGCACCGATCGTCTGCAGCAGGGCCAGACCATCCGGGTGCAGCGCCTGGTGCACGATGCTGTGGAAGGTGGCGTCGTTGCGGCGGCCGACGTGCTCGAACATCCCCACTGAAGCGATGCGATCAAAGCGACCGGCCTGCAGCTGCGGCAGCTGTCGGTAATCGCAGAGCACCACCTGCACCGGCAGAGCCGCCAGGCGCTCGCGGGTCGCCTCCGCCTGCCGCGCCGAAACCGTCAGCCCCAGCACCTCAACGCCATAGTGGCGGCTGGCGTAGCCCGCCAGCGATCCCCAGCCGCAGCCGATGTCCAGCAGGCGCAGGCCGGGCCGCAGTCGCAGCTTTTCGCAGATCAGGCGCAGCTTGTGGTCCTGAGCGGTGGCCAGGTCGTGGGCCTGGCGCCAGTAGCCACAGCTGTAGGTCATCTGGGGATCGAGCATCGCCGCATAAACGCGCGGGTCGATGTCGTAGTGCCGTTCCCCCACCACAAAGGCCCGCCGCCGCGACTGCGGGTTGCTGATCCGCTCCTGCAGTTGCACCGCTGCATCGCGCAGCCAGGCGCCTGGGCTGAGCGGCCGGTTGGCGTCGGCCCGCAGCAGCCGGCAGATCAGCTCATCGATCCGGTCGCAGTCCCAATCGCCGCGCACGTAGCCATCACCCAGGGCCAGGGAGCCCTGACGCAGCAGCCGGCCATAGAACTGAGGGTTATGCACCCGTAGGTCCCAGGGGCGATCACCGTTGAAACGCACATCGGCGGCGTCGGTGATGGCGGTGAGGCTGGCGGGAATGGCCGTCTTGGGCATCGTGACGCGCGCGTGGGGCCTCCACCAAACCCCGTCAGGCCCCGCCAACCGGGCCTTGGCAGTGGATCTGGCGCAGCTTCAGCGGCAGATCACGGCGCTGATGCGGCATGGCCGGTTGCACTCCGCGCCGCCCGCTGCCAGGTATGACGGGCCAGCCACGGCCCGCAATAGTGTCGGCGCAGGTGCTCTTGCCCATGACCGCTCCTCTTCAGCCCCTGGATCTCGACCGCGTGGAGGGCGGGCCGCTCGGGGTGATGATCTGCGGCCACGGCAGCCGCAATCGGCTGGCGGTTGCCGAGTTCGCGCGGCTGGCGGAGGGCCTGCGGCCGCTGCTGCCAGGGGTGCCGGTGGAGTACGGCTACCTCGAGTTTGCGCGGCCGATCCTGCGCGATGGCCTGGAGCGGCTGCGCGAGCAGGGGGTGAAGCGGGTGTTGGCGGTGCCGGGGATGCTGTTCGCCGCCGGCCATGCCAAGAACGACATTCCGTCGGTGCTGAACACGTACGCCGCCGAGACGGGTCTGCGCATCGACTACGGCCGCGAGCTGGGGGTGGATCTGAAGATGATCCAGGCGGCCGGCGCCCGCATCCGTGAGGCGATCGAGGGCGCTGACGCGGCGGCGGGTGCAGAGCCGGTGCCCCCGGCGGAGACGTTGCTGGTGGTGGTGGGCCGCGGCTCTTCAGATCCAGATGCCAATTCAAATGTCGCCAAAGTGACGCGGATGCTGGTGGAAGGCTTCGGTTTTGGCTGGGGCGAGACGGTGTATTCCGGCGTCACCTTCCCACTGGTGGAACCCGGTCTGCGCCATGTGGTGCGTCTCGGCTTCCGGCGCGTGATTGTGTTCCCCTATTTCCTGTTCTCCGGTGTGCTGGTGAGCCGCATCCGCCAGCACACCGCCCGCGTGGCTGCGGATCATCCAGCGGTGGAGTTTGTGGATGCAAGCTATCTGGGCGACCATCCACAGGTGCTGGCCACCTTCCGCGAACGGGTGGAGGACGTGGTGCGCGGCGACACGCAGATGAACTGTTCGCTCTGTAAGTACCGGGCCCAGGTGCTGGGTTTTGAAACGGAGGTGGGCGCGCCGCAGCGCAGTCATCACCACCATGTGGAGGGACTGATCGAAGGCTGCACGCTGTGCGAACACGAGTGCACCGGCGCCTGTCAACCCGATGGCATCCCGATTCCACTGGGCCACCATCACCATCACCATGACCATCACGGTGAGGAGCATGGCCATCACCATGGTGAGCAGGCACACGAGCACTCCCACTCCGGCGAACACAGCCACAGCCATGGCCCTGACCACAGCCATGCCCATGCCATCTATCCCCATGCCGATCACCCGCTCGGGCCGCGCACGCTGCAGTCGCCAGGCAAACCGGCTGACACCAGTACCTGATGGCATCCAGCCTGTCGGCGAGGCCGAGCCATGGCTCGCAGCTGTCTCAGCGCCGCGAAGGTCCCACGAGACTCCCTGTCATCAGTTTTGCTGATACCCCGAACGTTTTCCACCGTTTTTGTGTTTTTTCCACAGATTTGCCCCTGCTTTTCCCCAGGATTGTGGCGGGGGATGCGGCCCGGGCAGGTGCTCTGGGGATTGCCGCTGTTGGCCTCCGCTCGCCTTGACAAGCTGCGCTCCCTGGTTAGGGGAGCCTGCCGCGGAATGCGGCAGATGCGCTCAAACAGAGCTGGGGTCAGCGATCTCAGCCTGTTGCGTCTTGGGTTCATCCTGCCTGGCTGTTTTTGACGGCACCCGGGGGTGTATGGCTTGCTGGGTGTCCTGATGGGGGGTGAGTCGTTGGATTCGCACAGGCCGACAACCGGTCCACAGAGCAGGGCGGCCGCACGGCTGGCCGGGCACTCCGCAGCCAGCGCCGCGCCGGACTCCGCAGGCACCAGCCCCCCACCCCCGGCGGTGGTCAGCCTGGAGGCGGAGGTGCCGGAGGCACTGTTTGAGGGCATGCGCGCCTTCCTGCAGAACCGGCCCGACTGGGATCAATACCGGGTGATGACCTCAGCCTTGGCCGGCTTCCTGTTTCAGAACGGCTGCAGCGACCGCTGCGTGGCCCAGCACTATCTCAACGGCCTGTTCATGCGCTCGCAGGAATAAACCACCGGCCACGATTGAACAGGGCACAAAAAAGGCGGGAGTGCCGATCTCCCGCCTGAGGTTTCTCCCTTGCCCGACCCTTTGAAGGTCGCCCACATAGTGTGCAGGCTCGTGATCAGCGCAGTTGTGGTCGTTGACACCGAATGCCGCCACCTGTGCGCATGGGCTGACCGTGTGTCGCCAGGCTGAGGGTCGACCGCTCAGAGCTCGCCGCGCTGCAGCGCCAGTGCGGCGTGGCCGCAGGCCCTGCGGGTGATCGCCATCTCCGTGAGCGTGGGGCTCTGCCAGCCGGCGCTGGGCCAGCAGCTGCCATCGGTCACCAGCAGGTTGGGGGTGCGCCAGAGCTGGTTCCAGGGGTTGAGCACACCCGCGTCATCGCGCTTGGCCATGGCGGCCCCGCCAAGCTCGTGGATGTAGTAACCGGGCGGCGGTGCCCCTGGTGCCATCGCCAGGCTGCCGCGCACCAAGGGCTCCACCAGCGGCATCACGAACAGCTCATGCAGCGGTGCAATCTCGCCGCCGGCGCTGGCCACCACCGCCTGCATGCGCGCCTGCATGTGAGCCACCATGCGCGCCTCGTTCGCGCCCCAGCGACAGTCGATGTGGGCGATCGGGATACCCCAGGCATCGCAGTGCTCTGGATGAAGGCTGACGCGGTTGTGGTCGCTGCTGAGCACCTCTCCATGACCGATCAGGAAGCCCACGGCCGCCGCGGGCCGGCGCCGCAGCGGCCGTGGGGGATCGAAGCGCTGGATGCCGCACCAGAGCCCGTAGCCACGCTGGAAGTCGAGGCCGTCGTCGGCCGTGCCATCGCCGAGGTTGACGGTGTTGGGAATGAAGCAGCTGCCGGCGCCGGAGAGCTCGGTGGCCGCTGCCGGCGCCGGCTGATCGGGCAAGGCGAAGAAGCGGCTGGTGGAGATGTGATCCATCAGCCCCAGGCCGAGCCGACCGCTCACCTCCTCCAGGCCGCCCACCTGCTGGGAATGCAGCAGCAGGCGCACGCTCTCGATCGTGGAGGCGCACAGCACCACCAGCGCCGCTGCTTCCCGGCGCCGCAAGCCGCTCGCGGCATCCACGACCACCACGCCGCTGGCGCGGCCGCTGCGCGGATCCACCTCCACGTGGCTCACCACGGCGTTGCTCTGCAGGCGCACGCGGCCCGTGGCCAGGGCCCGGGCCAGGGCGCCGCCCTGGGAGCAGGAACCAGGCCAGGAACCGATGCCGCGGTGGCGCAGGCGAAAGCCGCGTGAGTGGATCAGCGGCAGGTTGAGATCGCGGCGGATGCTGGCCCGCAGGTGGCGCTCGGCCGGCGTCAGCGGCAGGGGAGGCTGAAAAGCACCATCGGGCAGCTGAGGCAGGCCGTCACACTGGCCATGCACCTCCAGCAGCCTTTCGAGCTGTGCGTAGTGCGGTGCCAGGTCGGCGTGGCAGATCGGCCAGTCCTGGCCGCGGCCATCGCGGCTGGCCGCCTGGAACTCCGCATCGGAAAGCCGCAGGGTGATGCCGCCCCAGGTGAGGCTCTTGCCGCCCACCTGGCGGCCGCGCGTCCAGAGGAAGGGACGATCAGCCGGGGTGCTGTAGGGGTTGCGCCGCTCATCGACATAGAGCTGCGGGTTGGCTTTCCAATAACCAGGGTGGTTGGCGGCGATGCGCTGGCCGCCGCCACTGAGAGCGGCCAGGCGGCGCAGGCTGTTGAGCGGCTCGCTGCCGAAGCTGGCCCCCGCATCGCGCTCCGGACCGGCCTCCAGCACCAGCACCTGCAGGCCGGCTTCAGCCAGGGTCAGAGCGGCCACACCACCGGTGGCCCCGGAGCCCACGACGATGGCGTCGATCACCAGGAAGGAGTGGAAGCAGGGGTTTCGGTTTGGTCCTTGGATGCTGTGCTCGCTTGGCTGCTGGTGCTGTTGACGGTCAGATCCTGCAGCAGGGTGGCCAGGGCCAGCAGGCCATCACCGATGGCTTCAACGCTCAGCCACACCAGCACGGCGGCCCAGAGCAGCGGATGGCCCGTGCGCGCACCCGCCGGTTGCGTTGGCGCCGGTTGCTGAGGTGCGGCCACGTCCGACTCCGAAGCCGGTGGGGGGGCCTGTGGGGAGGAGTCCAGATCCATGGCGGAGCAGTGAAAGCGGAGCAGTGAAACGACCAGCAGACGGAACGACCAGCAGTGGCCAACAACAAAAAGCCCCGGCGCTTCAAAGAAGGCCGGGGCTTCTGGAAGTTTGGTGGCGGGGGGCGGATTTGAACCACCGACCTTCGGGTTATGAGCCCGACGAGCTACCAGACTGCTCTACCCCGCGGCGACCCATTAACCATACAACACGGGGTTGCCGGCCGGCAACGCAGGCAGGATGGCCGCAGCGGATCCGCCCCGATGCATCGTTATCTGCGCTATGTGCGCTTCCCCCTGATCTGTTGCGCCATCGGCCTGGCAGCGGTGTTCGTCAGCCATGGCGGCTTCAGCCCGGCGGGCCTGCAGGCGGCCTGGGTCACGCTGGTGCTCCTGGCCTTGGAGATCAGCCTCTCGTTCGACAACGCCGTGGTGAACGCCCGCGTGCTCGAGACGATGACGCCGGGGCAGCAGCGCTTCTTCCTGAGCTGGGGGCTGGTGATCCCGGTGTTCGGCGTGCGCTTCCTCGGGCCGCTGCTGCTTGTGAGCCTCGCCGGCAACATCGGTGTGGGCGAGGCCCTCGATGCCGCTCTGCACGACCATGCGCGCTACCACCGCCTGCTGGAGCTGGCGGAGCCCCGCATCCTGGCCTTCGGCGGCATGTTCCTGCTGATGGTGTTCCTTCGCTACTTCTTTGATGAGGCCAAGACGCTGCACTGGCTGCAGCGGCTTGAGCGGCGCCTGAGCGCCGCCGGCCGGGTGCCCTCGCTGGAGGTGGCCCTGGCGCTGGTGATTCTGATGGGCGTCTCGGCGGTGCTGCCGGCCGAACTGCGCATCGATGTGCTGTTCGCCGGGTTGATCGGCTTGGTGCTGCAGATCCTGAGCACCTCCCTGGCCGATCTGTTCGGCGGCGAGGAGGAGGCGGTGGGCCGCATGGCGGTGAGCGGCGGTCTGGCCAGCCTGCTCTACCTGGAGCTGCTGGATGCCTCCTTCAGCCTCGATGGCACAATCGGCGCCTTTGCGATCACCACCGATCTGGGCCTGATCATGACCGGCCTGGGGCTGGGGGCCCTGTTCATCCGCTCGCTGACAGTGCTGATCAGCCGTGAGAAGGCGCTCGACCAGCTGATCTATCTCGAGCACGGCGCCCACTACGCCATCGGCGCCCTGGGGCTGCTGATGCTGGCGGGCGTGGTGATCAGCCCCCTGCACTGGCATCTGCCGGAGTGGCTGAGCGGCCTGATCGGTGTGGTGCTGCTGCTGCTGGCCCTGGGCGATTCGCTGCGCCACAACCGCCGCGCTGAGGCCTGAGCGATGCTGTTGCGACTGCTGCTCGACAGCGCCGATCCGGCGGCCTGGCGCCAGTGGCTGCCCACAGGGCTGTTCCATGGCGTCACCACCAACCCCACACTGTTGAAGCGGGCCGGCCGCCCCTGTGATCTGTCCAGCCTGCGGGCCCTGAGCCAGGAGGCCCTCGCTTTGGGAGTGCAGGAGCTGCATCTGCAGGCCTGGGGTTCCGATCTGCTCAGCTGCGGCCGAGCCCTGGCCGATCTGGCGCCGGAGCGGATCTGGATCAAGCTGCCGCTCACGGCCGCTGGCCTGGAGGCAGCCCGCGGCCTGCGGGCCGATGGGGTGCCGCTCACCTTCACGGCCTGCTACGAGCCAGCGCAGGTGCTGCTGGCGGCAGCCCTGGGGGTGGATTACATCGCCCCCTACCTGGGCCGCATCAGCGACCAGGGCCGCGATGGTCACGCCGAGCTGATCCGCATGCAGCGCTGCGTGGATCGCCTGGAGGCGCCGCTGCGGCTGCTGGTGGCCAGCTTGCGCTGTCCGAATGATCTGGCGCGGCTGGCGGCCGAGGGGCTGAACACCTTCACGATCAGCCCGGCGATCGCGGAACAGCTGCTGGCGGTGGAAGCCACCCTGGCGGCGGCGGCCCAGTTCGAGCTGGATGCAGCCGGTTGATCTGCGGCCACCAGATCTCCGGCCAGTCGGTCAGCGACCGTTATCAAAGCGGAGCTCGCCGCTCACCTCCAGTTTCACGCCGGGGTTGGGTTCAAGGAAGCGCTGGCTGAGCTCTTCAATGCTCATTGGCGTCAGCCATTCGAGCTGGCGCAGCAGGTGCAGGGCAACGGCGTGCTTAGCGCGACTGGCGCCGTCCTCCACCTTGATCGCCAGCCCCAGGCCCTCGCCGACGCGGGTCAGGCACTGGATGCCCTCAGCGCCACCTTTGCTCAGGATCTGGCCGTGGCCGCCGCGCATCACGGCGGTGTCGAAGCGGCCCTCGCCGGCCACCAGCTCCGGATGGGCCAGCATCGCCCGACTGAGGCGTTCAAGCTCCGGCTGCTCGCCGGCACCGAGGTGGGCGAACAGCAGGGCCATCTGGGCCAGCTGCAGCTGCAGGGTGGGGGCACCGCAGTCGTCGCGGGCGGTCACCAGTTCGGCGCCGGGCATGCCCAGCAGCTCCCCAACGCGTTTCAACACCTGCTGCTGCAGGGGGT
>Ga0129333_10001860_pt1 | contig 19385 bp, 17 predicted proteins | sample CPB6_08_DNA_FD_94474 | JGI IMG/M metagenome (GOLD analysis project Ga0129333, IMG submission 94474) | Freshwater to marine salinity gradient microbial communities from Chesapeake Bay, USA - CPBay_Sum_0.6_0.8_DNA | ecosystem: Environmental > Aquatic > Marine > Coastal | place: USA: Chesapeake... | reverse complement strand
TGACTACGTAGTAACCCGCTATGGAATCGAATACTATTTTGGATTCGCCAACGACGTTGTAACCGTTACTTATACTGCTGGTCTTGACGGCGAGAACATAAAGATGTTCAAACTAATGATTCTTCGTGCAGCAACTCGCGAAATACAGAACATGCATGACGATGTTGTTGGAGTAAAAGACCTTAATACGAGAAACGTTGCCCCTCTAGAAACGGGATTCAGCGACCGTGAACTCGCTTCGGTAAGAAGGTATAGAAGAGTTAGAGTTGCGTAATGGCTAGAACAACTGGCAGGATAACGATTGAGGTCGAAGTAAAGGCCGACGATGTCCTTGAACTTCTAGAAAACATGAAAGACAGAGCAAATGATATGCGACCTGTTTTCAGATGGGCCAAGGGTCAGCTTGAGCTAGCCAATGCAGCAAACTTTATGGCAAATGGTCTTCCAAGCGGCAAGAAATGGGCACCTCTCGATAAAGATTACGGCTCATGGAAGTCTGCTCGCTTCCCTGGTCGCGGAACAATGGTCCAAACTGGGAATCTTTTTAGAAGCCTCATCAACATGAATGACTCGGCCGTTAACGTTATAGAAAAAGATACGGCTACATTCGGAACAAATGTAGAGTATGCAAAGTTCCACCAGTACGGAACCACAAAAATGCCTGCAAGAAAAATAGTGTTTACTCCAAGAGAGTTCCCGCGAGAACTCGGAATCAGCATGGTCAAGTATATGGTTCTTGGTGAGGACGCAGTCTCATGAGCCTGATGCATGGACCACAGTTCGCCAAGTCATATGTCAATGAATATCTTAAATCAGATATTCCCATCAGAATAATCAGCTATCGAAATGGTTGGAACGTAGACGACATCACCCTTCCGACCCCAATTGACTTCTTTATCCACGAACCAATCGCGATGGATACTTGGCCTACGATTATCACTGCGGCAATATCTACTAGCAAATTTGAAAGAATTGGCTATGACGGACCAGACCCTCTTTACCGAGTTGACTACTCAATGCGCACATACGTTTGGGCAAGAGCGGATGGGGCGGAAGCAGTAACAACAATGAGAGACCGTTTAACTACGGTTCTCAGGGCGGCTCTTCTTGATTATCCATGTCTCAAGGCGTACGACAATAGAAACTCTTTTCGTGCAATGATTGACGAATCAACCCTGCGTGAAGAGTTCTCCGATTTAACTCTATTAAAAGGCGATAGGTTCCTTGCAGGTTCCTACATTTCATACACTTTGCAAATCGACGAAATTGTCACACGAGAGCCAATTGGTACGGTAGAAGAATTTGACCTCGAAGTAACCCAGACCGGCGTCCAAATAGACCCGAACACAAATGACATAAAAGAGCTGCCAACATTTGAGCCTTTGTGAAGTACAATAAAAAAGGTTTAAAACATAAAACCGTTTACATCAAATCTTTTTAACAGTTGCATTAGAAAAAGGTTTTGCATCTGTACAATTGAAACCAATAGACGGGATTCCAATCCTAAAACGAGCAACAGGAGTGTCTAATGCCCGGTGTAGTCATTTCAACAGCAGTAAGAACAGGTCCATCAGCAACAACGGTTCGTGAATCATCACAGCTTTTTGTTGTTGGTAAGGCACAGCGCGGACCAACCGACGAAGCAGTGCTCATCGAGAGCATTGCAGACTTTGAAGCAAAGTTCGGCGGATACCTCTCAAGCTCTTACTTGCACCCAACAGTTGAAACATTTTTTGAAGAAGGCGGCACACAGTGCTACGTTGCTCGCACGGTTGGCGCTTCTGCAACATCTGGAACGCTTGAACTTGATAACTCATCAGCAGCACCTGTTTTGACAATTACAGCAAATGGTCCTGGAACATGGAGTGCTGACGTAGACGTTGAAGTAGTTTCGGTTGTTGCTGGAACATCATTCAAGGTCAACTTGTACTACCAGGATGTGCTTGTCTACTCAACTGGAACAGTTACGTCTGCAGCACAAGCAGCTGGACGAATTAACCTTAGCGCAGTTGCAACACAGTATGTTTCTGCATTAGCAACAGATGGAGCAACAACTCTTCCTGTGGCAATTGCAGCAACTGCTCTTTCGACTGGAGTTGCTGGTTCAACTGTTGTTGTCGGTGACTATATCGACTCACTTGACCTGTTCAACGGAGCACTTGGTTCTGGTGCTGTAACATGCCCTGAAATTTCAAACTCAACAATGCACGATGCTTTGATAGCACACGCAAATACAAACAGCAGAATTGCGATTCTTCATGATGTTGAAAACGCAACAGTTGCTGCTGTAAAAGCTACTGCGCTTGCTCTTCAAGGTGGAGACAATGCAGAGCATGCAGCCCTGTACTTCCCATGGATTGAAGTTCCAACAACTGTCAATGGCGTAAATCGATTCATCCCACCAGTTGGATATGTTGCAGCAAAGCGTGCAACAGCTCACAATCAGACCGGCTCGCATGTCCCTGCGGCAGGATTGCTTTCAGCATCACGATTCGTTGTTGGTGTAAAAACCGACATTGATAAAGCAAATGGAGATTCGCTTGATGAGAATTGCGTAAATGCAATTAGAATTATTCAAAACTCTGTAAGAATTTATGGTGCTCGTTCACTCTCATCTGATGATGAAAACTTCAGATACATCACAGCTCAAGACACCGTGAACCATGTTGTTATCGAGGCTGGCAGAAGCCTTGAAGACCTCGTCTTCAGTACGATTGATGGAAGAAACACAATCTTCAGCGCAATCGAATCGCGCCTCATTGCAATTCTTTCCCCGCTTCGCGACATTGGAGCCTTGTTTGAGGCTTACGATGCAAACGGAAGAAAGATTGACTCAGGTTTCACCGTCAGATGTGATGCAAAGCTCAACCCAGTTTCACAGCTTGCCGGTGGCACTGTGAAGGCAAAAGTTGGTCTTCGCGTGAGCAGCGTCGGCGACAAAATCGAAGTCGACATTATCAAGTCAAACCTTACGGCGTCAGTCGTCTAACGGAGGAATAAAGCATGCCAAATACCAAAGTTTCGCAAAGGCAAGTACTTGGAAGTATTGTGCCAATTAACCAGACTCACCCTAAGTGGACAAACTTTAAGTTCGCTCAGGTGTCTGGTGGTGAAATCACTGCCTCCGTTGAAAAGATTTACGAAGGCGGAAAACTTCGCCCGACAGTTCTTTGTGCTCCATCAGAAATTGGTGACATCACATTGACGGCTCACTACGACTCGGACAGAGTTGCTTCAGAGCTCGGAACTGGAATTGCAGAAAAGATTGCCCGTCTCCGCCCACTCGTGGGTCGTGCAGAGTATGACGTGACCGTACAGGTTTTTGACTGCGACCTTGCAGTGCCTGGAACCGACCGCGTCTACTACAAGGCCCTTCTTGTTGGAATCACCGAGCCAGATGGTGACTCATCGTCTGGCGCCCCAGCAACTTTTGCTCTGACATTTGCAATCCAGGACGTTGAATCGCCAACAGCCTAGTTTATTTAAAACTAGACAAAAAGTAGTTGCACTAGACCTCGCTATCTGTGTGGTAGTTTTTGCCACATGAGCGACAACAGCCTTTACAGCACAGAAGTAGAAGTTCCAGTTTCACCAGCAAAAGCAAAACAGGCCAAAGCAGAGGCCGCCCCAAAGGGCGACACCGCATTGGACCGACTCCGTGAAGTTATTACCAAGAAGGTAGAACGCACTGTAGTTTTGCTTGAAGTGCCAGAACGTCCTGGTGTTCATGTTCGCATTAGCCCGAACATCACCCAGAACCAAATGCGTAACTGGCGTAAAGCTTCTGGTGAGGATTCACGTAATGGTCTTGATGCAACAAAGTTTGCATGCATGGTTATTGGACACACAACCGTTGGTATTGAAATTGACGGCGAAGAAGTGTTTGATGAAAATGGAAATGAAATTACATTCGCATCACCGCTTCTTCTTGAGATGACAGAGACATCACGTCCTCTCCCGGATTGTGTTAGAGCATTCTTTGGTGTAGACCCACATGTTGAGGCCGCTGCACTAGCGATTCTTGATGCTTCTGGTTACTCGGATACGGTTGATGCCGTGGACCCCTCGAAGGGGTCTTCGACGAACTAGTCGATTCAGCAGAAATTAAAACAGCTGCTCGACTTGGAGAACTGTTCGGGACAGACCCCATAAAAATCCTTCAATCAGACGACATTGACTGGATGATTAGGCTTGCCTGTGCTAAAGTTATATCCAACGACCGCGAAGAGCAAGAGCGAAAGTCGAAGACTCAACAGGCATAGCCCTGTATAGCTCGGCCGCTTTTACACTCACGTGACTTAAAAACTCACATGGAGCAGTAAAGGTATGGCAGACGAAAAAATCGTCATAAAAATAGATGTAGACGCCAGGACTACAGCTATTGAGAAAACCACGCAGGCGGTTAAAAGACTCAAACGTGAGTCAGGAAAATTTTCGTCAGGTAGAAGCGATGTAAATACCTATCTTGACAAAATGGACAAGGGTCTTACCAAAAGCACAAACAAGCTCAAAAGGCATTTTGACTTTGTCGATAAGGGTATAAAAGCATTTGGTGGTGTTCTAAAGAAATTCGTAACATTTGCTCTCAAAGGCGTTATTGCAGAAATGGCGTTGCTCGGCGCTGCGATGCTTGGTGTCCACGCATTATTTGTCGCCGGGAAGTTCTTGGCAAAAGCATACTCGGGGGCAATGCAGATACTCGCTGGAGGCGCGGCCGCAGCAACCGTTGCAATTGCTACTGCAGCCGCAGCAATACGTGAGCAACAGGCCGCAATGTACGCATATAGAGGCAAAGGCGCAAAAGAACTAGGTTCTGGGTTGAACCAGGCACGGGCGGGAATGCGCGCATTGCAGATGGATGCAGACCTTGCTGGCCTTGGTGTCGCTGCATTGAATAAGGCATATGCAACCATGTCAAAAACAATGAGCACTCCGCAGATAAATGCAAGCACTGGATTGTTTAAGAACCTCATGGATTTTGGTGCTGCAGGACAAGACCCTGCTGCTGCTGCGGAAAAAGTTGCAGCTGTAATCGAGTCTCTATCGAATTCCAAGAAAAGCCTTTCAGATGTTACAACTGCAGCAAAAGCTGTCGGTCCAGAAATGGCTGACGCGCTAAAGAAGGCAAACGTAAAAACAAAAGACCAACTCAAGCAATTAATAATGTCAGGAAAGCTTGCAGAGTTTGGCGGTGTTGCTGGTCAGTTTGATGCCGTTAATAATACGCTTATCGGCAAAGTAAAAACTTTCTTCAACTTAATAAAAGGTCAATTTGCAGATTTTGGACAGCAATTTTTGGAGCCAGCAAAAGTTGCAATGCAAAAAATATTTAACATAATTTCTCGTGACATCCGAAAGCTGATGGCTACTACTTCGGCATTTGGAACTGGAACATTTATGGATACCCTGGTGTCCGGTGTCGACAAAGTCAGTTCATTCATGGTCAACGTTATTGAAAAATGGCTACCAAAAACACAGGGTTTCTTTGGAAGAATCGGAAGCTGGTGGGGCTCATTCACCAACGGCTGGAGAAAAATGGTTGAATACATGCGACCACTTATTGATGGTGCGCGTGTTCTTGAAAAAGCTTTCTCCCCAATATGGGCAGCAATTAAACAAGGCGGTATTGACAACATACAGCTATTCAGGGAAGAGCTGCTTGAGAATGAAAGTGAAGTTCTTGAATTTGGGAATAAAATTGGTGGATTAATTTCTGGGATATCCGATTTCAGCCAAGGCCTGAAGAAGGCGTTCTTTGATATTCTCCCAATCATCAATGACGTAATTGGTGGTCTCACCATGATGTTCAAACAGGCTGCTGGCTTTATGACGATGTTCAGTGGTAAAGGTTCGTTTCTTAGTCTTCTTCCTATTTTGACAATGTTCCTTGGTGGAAAAAAGATGCAAGCCACTAAGGGCGGGTTCATGACTGCTGGGAGCATGGGTCTTCAGAACATGAATGTCAATGCTACGAATCTCTATGTCAATGGCGCTGGTCCTGGTGTTGGCGGTCCACGAGCACCCGGTGCTGCACCTGGAGCGCCAGGTTTTTCTTCTGGCAGAACAATGACATTTCCTCAAGCAGTTGGTCCCACCGCTGCAGCGCTGACCGCGAGCACAAGAATTACATATGCACAAGCTGTAGGGATGAGTTCTGCTCAGCGTGGAGGCCTAACTGCAAGCCAATATGTACAGCAACAGAATTCCGTAATTGCAAGTCAGTTACCAAGAACGCAGGCTGCATATTCTGGGCCTACAGCAACTGCACAACAAAGCGCGGGTATGCGGCCAGGCGTTCACTCGTATGGTGCAAACTTCGGCGTAGCAAATGCATTTGTTCCTGGAAATTTTGCAGAAGGTAAAACTGGTTTTAGAAAAGGTATTGGGCGATATAGAGATTTTGCTCAGAAACAAAGATACATGCGCACACAGTCTGCCTATGGTTCAAGCCTCTTTGGGAACGAAGCACTTGGCAAAAAGGGCATCAATAACAGCATGACTGCAAAAATGGGAACCGCAATGGCTCTCAGTACTATGAGCCAATTCGCGCCGGAGGAAATGCGTGGAGCAATGGCTCTCGGCGGCGCCGTTGGAGCATTTAACCCATTGGCTGGAATTGGTATTGCCGGAATCGGCGGAGCAATGAAAGCTCAAGGAGCAGGAAAGGGAGCTTTGGCCGGAGCGGCTGGTGGCGCTGCCATAGGTGCATTCTTCGGACCAATGGGAATTGCTGTAGGCGCAGGAATTGGTCTTCTTGCTGGCGGAATAATGGGTGGCGTAAACGAAGTTAGACAAAGAGCAAAAGAAGCACGCGCTGCAATTAAGAGCTCTGTTGGAAGTGTTCTTACAGGGATAATGACAGAACGTTCAGTCGAATTTGAAGATAATTTGAACGCAGTAAATAGAGGTGGAATAACGACTGGTCGACGCGGCTCACTTGAAGGTGTTGGCGCTGATTTCATTTCAAAAATGGCACCACTGTCAGAAAAAGCAAAAGATGCAAATCGCACCCGCAAAGGTGAATACTACACGGATGTTATGAACTCAAACATCACAACAGCTGCAATGTATAAAACACCACTCGCTCCATTGGCTGCATTGAGAACAGGTGTCCGCGTAATGAGCGCACTAGTACCAGACATCATGGATGTTGGTTCTCTGATAGGCAAAATACCTGGTGCCGGGAAATTAAACAAATTACCAGGTGTTGGTGCTATAAAAAGCACTATTGGGATGGATGTAAAAACAGCACGAACTGGAAGAAACGAAGATTTCCTGCAAGACCTCTTTGACAATCAGGCCAAGTATGGCATGAAGATGACAGAAGATGAGTTGAAAAAAGCACTTAAAGACCCACAGAATTCAGTTCAAGAATTTGTAAAGCAAATAGAAGAACGCGGTGAAGCCTTCAAGATGATGGACGATGTGAACAAGACTCGACTTGACACACTTTCCAAAATGAGCGGGAAGACAAAACCAGAACTCGAAGCCCTAGCTAAAAGTCTTGGTGTAAACCTTTATGACGCAACAATAAAATTTGATGACCTAGTAACAAAGTTAAAAATAAATATGCTCCGCTCTGCCGATGAGATGAAGGCAGCACAGACGAATGCTCTACTTGATTCCACCAGCTTGTTCGATGAAGCAATAAAACAAATTGACGCAACATACGCAATCGACGAAAAGTCAAGAACCCTTAAAGACCAATTTGATGCTGGAAGCTTAACTGACAAGAATCTCCTTGAATACATGAAGACGCTCCCTGCTGACCTTGCAGCTGCATACGGTGGAGACCCAGTAAAAGCGTTCTATGAACTTCGAAGGTCAGTTGGCTCAGAAAAAGGCACGCAGTTCCAGACTGGCGGCGCGCTTGAGGGAATGGCTGCAACATTCCTAAACAATCCAGTTTTCCAAAAGTACATGAAACAATCCGAGGACGCAATGCTCGGAGAGGCTGCAACTCAAGTTGGTGCAGTTATTAATCAGGGTGACAGAATGGTTGACCCAAACCTGATTAAGACAAAACTGAAAGGCATGGACCCAGCTGCACAAGAAGCGTTTATGTCAAAAATATCTGCTTACGAGACAACAATGAGTTTGCCTGGAACTGATGCGGCAACGCGAATGGCAAAACAACAAGGCACAGAAGCGCTTATGGCCGAACTTGGAATACCACTGAGTGCGCTAGAAAAGATTCCAGACCAGGTAGATGCAGCAACTACCCTAGATGGTGCAAGTAAAAACTTTAAAGACGCTGTTCAGCAGTACGTTGATAACACCGCAAAGTTCTTTGGACCTGATTCAGAAAAGCCAGAGTGGTGGTCGAAGGAAGCAATGAGCGAGATTATGAAAGGCGGTGACACGTCTTCCCCACGAGGCAAGGGAATAGGAGATACAACATCTTCTCGCCTTGCCCAAACCATGAGTCGCCATGCTGCCATGAATAGCCAGTTGACCGGAACTAGAACAATCACATCAGCGTATAGAACATTTGGTCTTGGCTCTCCTAGTTCTGACCATGCGACCGGAAGGGCGTATGACCTTACTGGACAGAACCTTGGTGCATACTCCAAGCTAGTGCACGCAAATGGCGGTTTTGCCGAGTTCCATGGCAACAACGCGAATAGACACCTCCATGTTGTCCCTGGTCCTGGCGCTATGGGCGATACAACGGTTCCTTCATTTGGAAGAATGCCACAATCAATGCCTGGGCAGAGCGGTTCGAGCACCACGAATAACATAACCGTTAATGGAGCTCCTGGTCAATCCCCTGAAGCAATCGCTGCTGCAGTAATTCAAAAGATTGAAGCACGTGAAAGAAATATTAGGGAGCGCAGATAATGACAACCGGAGACACAGTTAACAAATATTTTACTGGTTCTGTTCATTATGGGGCACTGAGAAAGTTAAGTTTTCTTACTCCAGAAAATAGGTTTAAGGGAATCATAATTTGGGGTTTATTTAAGGTAACCGATTCCAAATTGGCAGAAGCAAACGACCCAACTGGTCCTGGTTGGGTTCGTATGAGCAATGTTGAATATTGGAATCCATTTCCTGAATATACGCCGCACAAGCAAAGATATGAAGTCGGAGACGAAAACTTGCTAACGTCTCAAAGATACAACTACAGGCAAATTTTTCCTAACACAAAAGACCCTAGTGGTATTCCGTACTCCGGTGTATCTTCTGAAAATGCTCAAAGTAAACCTAGTCATAAATTTGCTGACGTTGGAACCTCAAGGCTTTGGGGTTCATCAATTTATAGAGCAACATTTCAATATGTTCAGTGGGAAGAACTAAAAAAAACTTCTCAACCATTTGTTGGTTCAAATGCAAAAGGCGAAAATCCATACGGTGGAACAACTGTTCAGGTATGGGTTAAAGTTACAGGAACTGGAGCAAGTGTCGAACAAGGTGTGACTTATTGGTACCATCCAGTATTCCAGGCATTTTATATAATACCTTCAAGTGTTGATTATTTAATTGGAGCTGTTGGCAATACAACAACAGATTCGTTAAGAGAAGGAAAAATACTTGCTTTAATTGCACAAGGAAACACAAGAGCACAAGCAATAGCGCTTATCGATTCTCAGTCATCTGCGCAAGGAGCTGCCGGTGGTGCAGGTGGAGCTGGTGGTGCAGGTGGTGCAGGTGGAAATGCTGGAGGAAATGCTGGAGGAAATGCTGGAGGAAATCAAAACGGAAGCCAATCAGAACAGGCAACGGCACCAAAAGCTGCAATAAAAGCAACTGTACGCGTTAGGGGTAACTTTGGATTTGTCGCTCCAGGTGAACCAGAAGGTGGAGAACCTCAAATGGTTCAATACTACAAATCTGGTGATAGTCAATTGCAAACAACAGCACGACATTACTTCTTGCCAAAACCGAATCAGGTTAATTATCAGAACCTTGGTTCAGAGTGGACAGAAATTGAAAGAGTTGGAAGAATCCCATTAGTTGATTGGAAAAATTACAGACTAATGAAAGTTTCATTCCAGTTTTTGGTAATACCGGATAACACTTATAGAACTGGTGCTTTCGGAGAAACCGCCGATGATGGAATAACATTCTCGATTGATGAAAAACTTGAAAATCTTAGAAATATGGCAGCACGTCCATATCCAGTAATTCTATATGGTTTTGACGACTTACTTATAAATGCAAATCCATTTTCAATGTCAACTGGAGCTGGCGTTCAATTCGTGATAAGCGAATTAACAATATCTTCATTAATAAGGACATCAACAGGTTCTATAAACAGAGCAACATGCGACATAACTCTTCAAGAAGTGCCAATTGAATACATTAATATTATCTCGCTACCAAAGCTTGTCCCTGGACAGATAGTTCCGCCAAGACCACCAACAATAAACCCCCCAGAATTCGGTGAACGAGACGCATTTACTGGAAGAATCAAAAATTATCCTGGCAATACATTCTCGACACAAGGCGAGTAGAGAATAGAAATGGCTAATTTTCAGTACGTCAGTCCAGATATTGGGGCTTATTCTGGCAATGTTCCAAACTCTGCTGGAAAAATTTCAATTGGTTCATTGTCTGATGGAGTGATGACGAATATAGACCATTCAATAATTTCTGTAAATGTTGATTACTCAATGAATGAAGCATCACAGCTTAGTTTTGATGTTATCGAGACAATGAATACTGATTATTCACAAATTGCTGCCGCAGAAAAAACCTATCCAAGAGTGCTTGAGTTTGCACAGAATAATTATTTTCAAATTGGCAGAGACGTAATTTATGAAACAACCACCCTCAATGAGATTAGCAATATAAATAGCTCAGGAGCTAACTTAATAAAACAAAAACAACTTTTTGAAATTGCTTCAATAACATTTACCCAGGGTCCTGGAGGAAGTCCAACATGGCAGGTTAAGTGTTTTACAAAAGCAATACAGCAAATGAAGAGGGATAGAAAACCAGGAACAGTAAAAGGTACTGGGAGTACATTTGTAAAAAATGCAGCGTTAAAGTATGGACTTAAATATTTTGGCGAAGAAACTTCTAAAAAACAAACTGTAACAAAAGCATCTGGAGATAAGCAAGCTGATTCTTTATGGGATGTTCTTACAAGGCTTGCTCAAGATGCAAAATTTGTAATTTATGAAGTTGACGGATTTTTGGTGTTTTGTTCAGAGAAGTATCTACTACACAAGTGGGGTATAGATAGTGGAGATACTGTAAGAATTTGGAACAAGAAAGAAGAAAAGTTTAAAACAAAAGGGACAAAGTACATACCCCTTCAGTATCCTGCTGTCGGCAAAGGAACTCCAGGCTATTTCTTTGCCATGTCTTACCCAACCATAAACGTATCTACAAACGACCCGCGTTATGGAGATGGCTCCATAACTGTCGATAGGCAGAATGGAACACAAATACGGCCTGGGATGACTGCATTTGTTGGGGATGTCCCAAGCCTTAATGGGTACTACCTGATTGACTCGGTTAGCTTTACAGATAGAACACCAGACCCAGTGACTGTGAATTTTAGAAAGCCAACACTTGAGCCGAAAGAAGAAAAAGAACTTCCAGTTGGAGTTAGGTTTTTGCAAACTGATGCAGAAAGACCAATACCAACACGCGTAGCCCCAAGCGCTGTACCATATCCTCCAAATGGCGCCTACTTTCCTCTTCCGACACAAGCAACAGAGTACGATTTTGCTTCTGTATATCCGCGAATGAAGAGCGGTCTGGTATCAATAGGTAATATCCCTCTTTACTCACGACCAGTGCTTACTGTCAATGGTGAGCCAAAAACCACATTCTCAATCACGATATTTCAAAAACCAGATTTAACAATTAATTACAATGGCTGGAAGCCTGGAAATACTGCGGTACTAATAACACCAATATGGACTGTTGGTGGTTTTGCTGTAGAACTAACAGAAGCAGAAGCAATTGCTAAATATCTTTCTGATGGATTATTTTTAGCAAAACTTGACAGCCCTGCAAATGCATCAAAATATGCAGACTTTATTCATAGGCAGCAAGTGGAGATACTGCGAGTCAGATTTCCAGAAATCGATTTTTACAACGGTGGCGTTTACCCCAACACGGCTGGCTTGACATGAAAAATTCAAAACTTGTGAATCTTCATTCATTTATGCTCTTTAATGTAAACTTTACGTGTCAAACTCAAAAAATTAAGGTTTAATATGGTTTCCCCAAATATAGTAAACAGAGAAAAAGGCTCATCTCACCCGTTGAAGCCTGGACAGTTCTATAAAGGAACAGTTGAGTACGTTGACGCATCCGGTCAAGTGACCGTAAACGTGAAGGCGCTTGGTGCGACATTTGGACCAGTTGCGCCAGTTGGTGTCACGACACTGAATAAGCTGGTAAAAAATGATGTTGTAACTTGCACATTCACGGATGAGTTTTTTACCGAGCTAGTGGTTTTTGGTTCTTCAAAAATTAAAGCTGATGTTTTTGCATCCAAAACCGTCGTTGAAAGTCTCGTAGCAACAATAACAAGTCTTCAGAATCAAATCGTTTCATTGAATCAGCGTGTTACGGCATTGGAGAACGCATAATGGACATGATTAAGTTTCCCGTAAAGTTTGACAGAACTGGTCTACAAAAACACAGAGATGGAAGCGAGGATTACTATGCCCAGCTTCTTACGATATCGATTCTGACAGAGCCACGAACGCATGTTTTTTCTCCACGTTTCGGCGTTCTTGACCCATCATTCCGTGGAATAGATAAGGGTGTTTTTGTTCTCAATGCAGCGCGGTTTGTACCAGAAGTACAAATAACGAATCTAAACACAAACATAAATACAAATGGAAATGAAATGAAAGTTGAATTTTCATTTAGGGTAAAAGGCGAGGTTCGGTAATGGCCGCAGATTTTTCTAAATACATCAACCTAAACATATTTGACGCTGAACCGGGTGATATTTATTTTGATGCAATAGAAGTGGCACGGCTAACTCTCCCTGAGTTTAATCTTCGTGTCGGTACTCCAGAGGATGCAATATTTCAAGCTGCCGCATACATAAGCTCTTTGAATATTGCATCAATAAACAGACTTCCAGACAGATTGATGGAAGGAATAATGAACATACTTGGGTACTCAAAGCAACAGGCAGTCGCTGCAGAAGTTGATGTTACTGTTACTCTTGACTCATACTCTGGTGGAACGGTTCCAGCAGGAACAATATTTAGTTACGAAACCCTGTTTGAAGATGAAGTAACAGAATTTGCTTTTCAGACTGTTGAAACGATTGTTATTGAAGGGATAGAGAATCCTGGAGAAGAAGACGAACTACCTAGTGCTTCAGTCACAATATCCTGCCTCACCCCAGGAGTAATTCCGCCAATAACCACGCCTGGAACAGAACTTAGTGTAATTAGTGCTGGAACAAATATTCTTTCAGTTGAAACGTTTGCAAATTTTGCAAATGGTATAAATGCTGATGAGGATTCCGATTATCTTTCTAAATCCGCAACTTATTTGCGCTCGCTTAGTTCTGCTATTAACAAGTCATCTCAACTGGATTCATATATTATATCCAGCTACCCAAGCACGGTTAGCAGGGTTAAGTCATACGACCTTACAGATGGAGACCCACAACTAGGAGATATTACTGTTTCAAGAACAGCAAATATTGTTAACACATTTTTGAACTCAAATCTAGCAACTGTGGCGGCTAACGCAAATCACTTATTCGTCGTCGGAGATGTAGTTACACTTGAAAATTGCGGAGCAAAATTCAACGGAGAAAGAACTATTACTGCAACATCTGACACTACATTTTCATTTGTTAGTGTTAACACAAACTCTGGTAGCACATCGGTCACTGGAACAGCATCTGCTGGAATCGAGAACCCTGGGAATGTTGCAGTATTTACATATGGACTAAATACATTCCTAACCTCTACTGAAAAAGAAACAATTCTTCTTGACGTAGCGGATAGGTCTGTTGCTGGTCTTTCTTTTAATATTCTTGATGCAAATCTGTTAACAATGGAACTTGTTGCATCAATAGTCCTCGACCCTGCGTTCGTTCAGGAAACTTTGCAAGAAAATATTGAAAACAATATAATTTCATATCTATCCCCAGCTGAATTCCCGTACACAGATGACAGAGTTAGAAAAACTCGTCTTATATCCCTGATTAGCAATATACCCGGTGTTGTTTATGTTGAATCATTGTCAATCACGGGGACTAATGATGGGTGGCTCCCACAATTTGGAGATGACATTCTATTTTTAAATAAAGGCTCATTGCCACTTATCTCGGCAGAAGATATAACAATAACCTATACATTGGCTCCGGAATAATATGGCAACTACGGTAAATTTACTTTCAGCTAATAGTGCGTTACTTCGTTCAACTTCAGCAAGTATTAATATCCCTATTTCTTCTTCTGGAACCGATTGGGATTCAACAAATAGCACGCTGAGCGTTATACCAACTGAGTTCATAACAAACTTGCGTTATGTTTTGCGAGTAGCACCTTCTGGCTCTGGAGACGTAACGATAATTCTTGACCAACAGCTCTTGAGACTTTCTGAGAATGGAAAGACATTATCATTTAATGCAAAATTAAAGCCATCACTTGAATGTACGGTAACGTCACAGCTTGTAGTAGATGGAGAAACAGCATTAGACCCTCATCAGCAAACTCTTCCAGGTGGTCTATATGGTGCAATTCAATCCAATACCGTTATTGTTCCTGACGATGATGAAGTACATACTGTTTCTGCATCAATAACTGTTTCTGGACATGGTGGTGGAAATATATATCTCACATATCCAAACCTGATTGACGACAGGGCTTTTTACAGCAATCAATTTATACCTTTAGCACGAAACTTCATGCCGGATTTCTATTGGGAAATTGACAGCTTGGAACAATACCCAACTGCACCATTTCATAGACTGATGGACATACTCACCTCGGCGGCCAATGAGGTGATGACTGAATACAATGCAATATACCCATTTGAGCGTGATGAAATCACAAACACTGTCGAGCTGGCGGAACCAGAAACAAACAGCGTTCTTGTTAATCCTGCATTCGTTAGGGATAAATACGTAAACTGGCTATCACAATTTACTGGCTCTCTTGTTCGAAAGAATATATCCAATTCTGATGGTTCGAGATTTTTTATAAATTATGCGGGCGAAAGAGAATTTATTGAATGGCAGTTACTTAACTCATACTACGGACGTGGTGCCGGAACAAGAAGTGCGTTAATAAATTCAGCAAAACAAGTTCTTTCCATGACGAAGGATGATACTGACTCTACAAAGAGCGTTTCAATAACCCCAAATTACAACGGAGACTCTTGGAGCTTCCTTGTTAGGACGCTAGAGAATGAAACACCAGATGCATCTAGCGGAGAGTCAAGTCGCTTGGTTCTTGCAGCCATGGAGCCAGCAAGACCAATGGGCTACAAGATTTACCACGAGACAATTGGAGAGTTCTATTTAACTCTTGACGATATTGCATTTGGGCGACTATCGGAAATAAGACTCGGTGAAGTTGTTGCCCCTACAGACGCCCCAGACAGCATTACGGTGAGCTCAGTGACGTCAAACTCGGTAACACTAACATTCCTACCCCTATCTGTCCCAGGGGGCGGAGATGGCGGTGGAATCATCTCAAACTACCAATATGCACTGTCAACAAATGGGACAACGTATGGCTCGTATACTGCGCTATCACCAGCAAAGGGTAGCCCTCCAATAACCATTACAGGTCTAAGTAGCTCACAGAACTACTGGGTCAAGTTGAAGGCAGTGAATGAGGCCGGAGTAAGCGCAGTTCAATCAACGGCAGTTACGTTCACTACTTTGGCATAAGCAATAATGATAAACTTTGAACTCAATAATAAGGAGAATTAAAAATGGCTGGCTCAGGAATTAGAGTTTTTGCCGCTGGAGAAATCCTCACCGCAGCGCAAGTTAATGGTTATCTCATGGACCAGACGGTAACCCGTTTCGCGAATGCAGCAACGCGCGATGCCGCTTTTGGCGGTGTGGGCCAGCCTGTCCTGACAGAGGGCCGTATTTGCTACCTTGATGATGTCAACTTGATTCAATTTTATGACGGAGCTTCATGGGTCAGCTCCTCCCAGTTTACCGTGGGCGATGGAACGATTACAGAAGCAAAATTAGCTGCGAACTCCGTAACATCTGACAAAATCGCTCCAGGAACAGTCATTGCAGCCGATATTGCTGCTGGAACGATTACGGCAACAGAACTAGCAGATGGCGCTGTCACGTCAGGAAAGATTCTTGACGGAACTATTGTCAATGCAGATATAAATGCTTCTGCTGCAATTGCATTATCAAAACTAGCCACAAGCACAGCTGGGAACATTATTGTTTACAACTCCTCTGGCGTACCAACTGCTGTCGCTGAAACCGGAGATGTAACTATTTCTGACACTGGTGTAACAGCAATTGCATCAGGCGTGATAGTAAATGCGGATATAAACGCATCTGCTGGAATTGCGTTATCAAAATTAGCAACAAGCACTGCTGGCAACATAATTGTCTATAACTCTTCAGGTGTACCAACCGCAGTAGCTGAAACTGGAGACGTAACAATCTCGGATACTGGAGTTACAGCAATCGCATCTGGTGTAATTGTTGATGCCGACATCAATTCCTCAGCAGCTATTGCCGATACCAAACTAGCAACAATTTCGACGGCAGGAAAAGTTTCAAACTCTGCCACAACAGCGACAAGCGCAAATACAAACTCAGCAATTGTCGCTCGTGATTCTTCTGGAAACTTTTCTGCTGGAACAGCAACACTAACTAGTGCTTCTGTCTCTGGAAGATTTGATGGAACATCAATTAGAGAAGTTGTCTTAGATGCTTCGGTTTCGGCAAGCGTTGTTACAGCAGACTACTCAACTGGTGACATCTTCTATGTTGGTACAGCGCCTTCAAGCAACTTTACGGTTAACCTCACCAATGCACCAACTGACAATGGAAAAGCTATTACTGTTGTTATTTTCGTAACACAGGGTGCAACTGGCTACATACCGAATGCCGTTCAAGTTGCTGGTTCTGCTCAAACAATCAAATGGGCAAACGGCGCAGCACCAACTCCAACTTCTTCGGCTGGGAAAATTGATATTTTTTCATTTACATTTGTACGCCGAAGCTCTGCGTGGACGGTATTTGGCAGTTCAAACCTAGGTTACTAATATGCCATTTCTGGCTTCCGTTTCAGCACGACAGGGTGGTGTGGTTCTTGCCAACGCATCAAAGCCAGGTGCACCTACTTCTGTTACGGCGAGCCTTCCGAGTACATATGGAAATACAACAGCTTCAGTATCATGGACGGCACCAGTATTTTTGGGTAGCCCTCCGCTTAACGACTATGTAATCCAGTTTTCAAGCAACGGCGGTTCCAGCTGGACCACGTTCTCTGATGCTGTTTCAACTGGAACATCAGTTACCGTTACCGGCTTAACCAACGGAACTGCGTATGTATTCAGGGTTGCGGCTAAGAACGCGGCTCTAACTGGCGACTACTCATCTGCATCAAATTCCGTAACACCACTATTCGGCAAAATTCCAACACCAATCATTGGGGATATTGCAGAAACTACAAGCACAATCCCTTGGTGCTTTGACACTACGTACTACAACAACTACATCCCCGTACAGGAAGGCGGTACATATAATTACGTTTACTATGACTTTAACGTTAATGCTCCAAATGACCAATCTGGTGCTTGCCATGGTTGGACTGGTCTAGGAGAGAATGTTTATAGGGAAACATACTTAAAAGTCACAAAGACAGGTTGGGCTGACTCAGACGCCATATTTATTGCAGAGACAACGAACGTTAGTCCGCCATCCTTCCCGCCATCCTTCCCGCCATCCTTCCCGCCGTCATTCCCACCGTCCTTCGCATGCGACCCATCTGCAGCATGTACTACAAACGCAGATTGCAATGGTGGAATATGCATCGAAGTATTTGGTAGCTACTCATGCTACTGCGGTTGATGATTGAAACACCTAAATCGATAGTATAGGATAGCAACCATGAATGAACAAAATATCATCAACGAATGGGTGGACATAGTCTCAAACTTTGAAATGAACTATTTCAAAGATTGGAACATGATGGAGGTTCTTTTTGGTGAATTTGGTGAGCCAGGATTTAGTGATAAAGTAATGGCTCTTCAATGGCCAACAATAAATCCAGAATATTTGATGGACTATACATTCACTCAGTACAGAGACGAAGATGGCTTATTGGTTGGTGTGTTCGCCAACTATATTGTTGATGGTGTCTTAAAACCATTTCTCCTGATTGTCCACCCAGACCGCCAGAGGACGGGGATAGGAACGCTTCTTGCTGATTTTGTAATACATGCATTTGAAGAAAAATACAGCAAAACATTTTCGTTTCATGAGAGCTGGAATAACTTGCCTATAGTAACTGAACCAGCAGCTAACTGGGTGAATAAGTACGTGAAAAACAGGCTTTCAATATGACGCCATACCAAGAGTGGAAAAAAAAACTTGGCGAATCACGTCCATGGCATATGCTTGACCCAAGTATCCCCAGGGTAGGAGAAGAAGAATCTGATATTAGGTATGCAAAATGCCTTGAATGTCCAAGTCTTATTAAATCTACAAAACAGTGTAAAGAATGCGGTTGCTTCATGGCCATGAAAGTGAAACTAAAGAATGCTGCATGTCCACTTGGAAAGTGGTAAATCAAAATCACTAACTCCTAGGATACTGGGGCTCAGATGAATCAATGATTCACGTATTAGATGATTTCATATCAGAACATGAATCACAAATTCTTAACTGTTATATAAGAACCAATACCATATGGGCAAAATCTCAAACCCATGAGAATTGGGAAGATAGAGTTCACAATGTAAATCTTTTTACTGATTTTGAAGCAAAAAGCACAGCTAAAACAGTGATTGATAGGGTTGGTTTAAAGATTGAAGAGGTTTTGAATGTAAAACTTGCAGACAATCAACCATCAATAGTCAGGTGGCTTCCGGGGAACGGCCAGGCACCACACGCAGATAAACAACTACCAGACGGCAGTCCAAACCTTTACCCGCAAAACGATATTGCTTCTTTGGTTTATCTAAACGATGATTACGATGGTGGAGATATATGGTTTCCTAATCAAAATGTGTCTATAAAGCCAACGAAAAGTTCTTTGATTTTTTTTCCTGGAGACTTAAACTTTCTTCATGGTGTTACTCCCGTGGAAAATCGTGTCAGATATACGATGCCAAGTTTTTGGAAAGTGTTAAAAATAAATGATTAACAAAACACTATTCCAATGCGGGAAATGGGATTACGAAAAAATTCCAGTGTATGTATTGGATTACATGAATACGTGGAGAGTTCA
>Ga0129333_10001859_pt1 | contig 19397 bp, 15 predicted proteins | sample CPB6_08_DNA_FD_94474 | JGI IMG/M metagenome (GOLD analysis project Ga0129333, IMG submission 94474) | Freshwater to marine salinity gradient microbial communities from Chesapeake Bay, USA - CPBay_Sum_0.6_0.8_DNA | ecosystem: Environmental > Aquatic > Marine > Coastal | place: USA: Chesapeake... | reverse complement strand
TTCAATAGCATCGATGAGTGTTATATCACCCGTAATTAAGGCACAGGACAAAGCACGTTCATTTATCATTGCCGGTGTTTCTGTAGAGGGGAATACATATTCAGATGCACAAACTATCATCACCATTTCGGGATTGAAAGTTGGTGAAGAAATCAAGATACCAGGTCCGAAACAACAAGAAGCAATCAAAAATCTTTGGCTTAGAAATCAATTTGAATCCATCGATATCATTATCGAAAAAATTACTGCCAGCGGAATTTTTCTGACAATAAAAGTAAAAGAATTTCAGCGATTCAGTTGGTTGGATGTTAAGGGTGCTGATAAAGTAAGTGTGAAAGACATTGAGAAAGCCATTGGCAAGATTAAAGGTGATATTCTATCAGCGTATGAAGAAGATTTAGCCAGAGATGCAGTCAGAGCTCTTTATGAAAAAGAAGGGTTGATGTATGCCAAGATTGAAACAAATGTGATTCCCACAGATACTGGTCTTTATGCACGCCTAGAAATGGTCATCGAGGAAGGTGCTGATTTTTATGTAGATACTATACGTTTCAATGGTAATGCAAAACTCAGTTCTGCGGATTTGGCAGGTGCTTTGGAAGATACAAAAACAAAAACATGGTGGAAATTTTGGTCATCTTCAAAATTTGACAAATTGAAGTATGAGGAAGACAAGAAAAAACTTCTTCAATTCTTCAGATCAAAAGGGTTTATCGATGCTGATATCATAAAGGATACAGTTATCTATCATCCGGAAACGCAAAAAGTGAGCATTCAACTTGATGTGTTTGAAGGCAAGCAATATATTCTTCGTTCTGTGACTTTTGAGGGAAATACAGTATATCCGCAGGAGCTTCTGTTCCGCCGACTGAATATTCCACTTAATGAACCTTATGATGCAGAGCGATTCGACAAAAATTTAAGTGGAAATGAAGATCAATCTGATGTGGCTTCAATGTATCTTGACAATGGATATTTGGGAGCAAATCTTGTCAAAGAAGAAAGGAAATTCGATGGTGATTCTTTGGATTTGGTGGTTAAGGTTTTCGAGCGTGATCGATATGTCATCAGAAAAGTTGAAATCGTAGGAAATAGCAAAACAAAAGATAAAGTCATACGCAGAGAATTATTCACAAGGCCGGGCGAGTTTTTCAATAGATCTGCAATCATTCGTAGCGTGCGAGGTTTGGGCGTACTTAACTATTTCAATCCTGAAGCTTTGAAACCGGATATCAAACCGGTTGACAATACGCGGGTTGATGTATTGTATCGGGTGGAAGAACGCTCAACGGATACTTTCAATGCATCAATTGGATATGCGGGTACTTTTGGATTGACAGGTTCAATAGGAATTACTCTCAATAATTTTTCCTTTTCCGAACCACTTCGTGGCGGCGGTGGGCAAATCCTCAATATCAATGCAGAGTTTGGTCAGCAGAGCAGATATCAAACCGTTCAACTGGGATTCACAGAGCCATGGCTGAACAATACGCCAACAACTCTTGGGGTGAATCTGTATTCAATCCGACAGAATTTTGTGTTTGATTTATTGCGATATGGAGCTTCCGTCAATATTGGTCGCAGACTTCGCTGGCCTGATGATTATTTCCGTGTTGATGGAGTTGTGAGAGCACAATACAATCAGCAAACTGCATCGCAAGGCGTTTTTCGTGCATTCAATGGTGGTGAATTAAGTTTGACTGCTTCTTTGTCTCGCATTAGTTTGGATAATGCAATATTCCCCACATCCGGTTCAAGATTTACCTATTCCGGCACATTTGCGGCAGGCGGAATTGGTATTGGAAAAGTTGATTATTTAAAAAACACATTTAATCTTGAGATGTTTCATCCGCTAGCATCCGTTGATGGGAATCCTAGATTGGTTTTATATCTAAGCACGGATATGGGATATGTGGCGGGTATCAAGAGTGACACCAATATTCTTGGGAATGAATTGTTTTTCATGGGAGGTAATGGACTCGGTGGATTTGCAATTACTCCGCTTCGAGGATATGTAGATCGATCTATTGGTCCGGGTGGTGGAGGGCGTGTGATGACAAGACATGTCATTGAAACACGATTTGCACTTTCGCTCAATCCCATGCCTATTTATCTTCTGGCTTTTGCCGAAGCAGGAAATGTTTGGGAAAATCTTAGATCAGCAGATCCATTTGATTTGAAAAGATCTGCCGGTTTAGGTGTTCGCGTATTGCTTAATCCAATTGGATTATTGGGCTTTGATTATGGTTATGGATTTGATTCACAAGTGCCCGGTGGTAAAAGATCGGGTTGGCAATTCCACTTTCAATTTGGACGTTAAACATTATTCATATTTATCAGTAGGAACTCACATGAAATTCTCAACACTTACACTCATTGCTTTCGTGATTGGCATGTTCATGACCACACAAAACATGGATGCTCAAAATCAGAAGATTGGTTATGTAGACACAGAAGTCATTTTGAAGCAATTACCTGAAGCACAAGAAGCCGACAAAAAATTGAAGGAGATTGCAACAAAGTATCAGGATACCCTTGTTGCAATGCAGAAAGATCTTACAGAAAAATTGGAGCAATACAAAAAGCAGGAATCGATGATGACTGCTGATGCCAAAAAGAAAGAAGAGGATATGCTCAAAAACATACAACAGAGCATGATTCAATATCAAGAAGAAAAGTTTGGTAATACCGGTGAGATCCGTCGCTTGCAGGAAAATTTCCTCACACCGATTCGCGATCGCATTCTCTTGACAATCAAAGAAGTGTCCAAAGATGAAAAATTCAATTTTATTCTTGACAAAGTAAATCCAGCATTGTTATACGCAGATGACAAATTTGATTTAACATTTAAAGTGTTAGACAAAATCCGAAGAAATAGTAAGTAAACTCAACAAAAGGGGGTCTCTATGTTCGCCAAAAGAAATGTGTGTTTCAGCATCTTCTTGATGCTTTTCTTGATGCAACCGATTTTTGCTCAGAAAATCGGGTATGTGTCTTCACAAGCCATTCGTGAAAAATTTCCGGAGGCGAAGCAAGCAGAGCAACGTCTACAAACAATGGTTGACAACTGGAAAAGAGAGCTTGACGATCAACAAAAAGTGATCAATGAACTGGACATGGAGATAAAAAAAAATCGACTCGTGTGGACTGAAGTTGAAAAGGCAGAGAAAATCGCAACATTTGAACGTAAGAAAAAAGAGCGAGAAGAATATGCTACAAGAAAGCTTGGTCCGAACGGAGAATATGATGCAGCTATTGCCTTAGTTTTTCGTGGAGTTGAAGAAAAGATTTATGCCGCAATTCAAGAAGTTTCCTTCAATGACGGTTATGACATTGTGTGGGATAAGTCAACCCAACCATTGGCATTTATAAACCCAAAGTATGATCTCACTGTCAAAGTGCTGAAAAAATTGGGTATCAATGTTGATGATATGGAAAAGCAGCAGCAAGAAGCAATCGACAAAGACCCGAGAAACAATAAGAAACCTACTTCGAGTGGGTCTTCGACTACGACTAAGCGCACTCGTAATAGAAAACCTGCTGAAGTTCCTGAAGAACAGAAAAAAGGAATTTTTGACAATCTGAAGGATTCTGTCATGGATGGATTGCAAGACATGATAAAACTTCCCAATCAAGGCGCAGATTCTACGAAAAGTGGTGGAAATGCACCCGAATCTGTTCCTCTACAGCTTCCTTCCGATACAACCGGAATCAAAAAACCATAATCTTCATGAAACTCAATAAATCATATACAATAACTGAAATCGCCACCCATCTTGATTCCAAGGTGGAGGGCGATGAAAGCATTGTGATAGATGGCATTGGCAGAATTGAAGAATCGAAACCGGGCGAAGTACTGTTCATTTCAGGCAAAGAGTTTATCTCATATCTCAAAGTCTGTACATACAACTGTATTTTGATTCCACCTACAATGAATGTTGAACCTATGGAGGGGCAAGCATTCATCCGTGTAAAGCATCCGCATGCGGCATTTGCAACATTGATTTCATTGTTTTTTCCGAATGAACCAACTATTCCCAGCACAGAAGAAACTGCTTTTATACATCCCACGGCTTCACTCGGAGAGAATGTCGTCATTCATGCAGGGGCATATATTGGACCAAATTGCGTGATAGGCGATGATTGCATCATACACCCCTATGTGGTACTTTCCGGTAATGTGTCAATGGGGAATCACTGCATTGCTTATCCACATGTTGTGTGTTATGCCAATACAGTCATAGGAAACAATGTCATCCTTCATGCCGGTTGCGTTATTGGGTCAGATGGATTTGGTTATATAGAATCTTCTGACGGCTCATATCGCAAAATCAAGCATGTTGGAAATGTGATTCTTGAAGATGATGTGGAAATTGGCTCGAACACTACCATTGATCGATCTGTTGTCAATAGCACGATCATTTCAAAAGGTGTGAAAATTGACAACCTTGTTCAAATCGGACACAATGTTTCCATTGGAGAGCATACTGCTTTTGCTGCTCAAGTTGGCATTGCAGGAAGTGCCAAGATAGGAGCCAGAAATAGATTTGCCGGACAAGTAGGTACCGTTGGACATCTTTCAACCGCTGATGATGTTATTGTGTATGGTCAATCCGGGATTGCGCAAAGTATTGAGCAATCAGGTATTTATTTTGGTAGCCCTGCCATTGAACGTTGTAAAGAAATGCGAAGGATCTATGCTTCACAGCAATTACCCGAATTGCTAAAACTCATAAACTCCCTCGAACTTCGCATCAAAGAATTGGAACAAGCCCGAGATAATGAAAAAACCTCGTAATTTAGGTGAGTATTACCCCGAGCATCCACATGAATGTCAATCAAAGAACAATAAAAAAACCCGTCACACTCAGTGGTGTTGGACTCCACACCGGTAATCCTTCAACCATCACTTTTCATCCCGCTCCGGAACATCATGGCTTTACATTTGTCAGAGCTGATCTTGAGGGAAAACCTGAGATACCTGCATTGGTTGATTATGTTACCGATATTGCCCGTGGAACCACAATCACATGCAATGGTGCGAGCGTACATACTGTTGAACATGTTCTTGCAGCTTTGGTTGGTTTGGAGATAGACAATTGCAGGATGGAGCTTACGGCAAATGAACCACCAATAGGGGATGGAAGTGCTTTGCCTTATGCAGAAGTATTGCTTCAGGCTGGTTTTGAAGAGCAAAAAGCACCTCGGGATTTCATTGTGATTGATCAGATGCTTCGATATGTGAATGAGTCCAAACAAACTGAAATTGTTGCTCTCCCCAATGATGACTTCCGCATAACGGTCATGATTGATTATCAGAACTCTGCATTGGCAAGTCAACATTCAGGCTTATTTGATTTGCAATCTGAGTTCCTTCGAGATTTTGCCCCCGCAAGAACATTTTGTTTTTTGACTGAAGTTGAATCTTTGCATGAGCAAGGTTTGATTCGTGGTGGATCTTTGGACAATGCAATCGTGATTGTTGACAAAGAGATTCCTGATGAAGATTTACGCGCAATGCTCACTAGGTTTGACATAGAGCAAAATGCTGTATTGGGTCAAAATGGAATATTGAATAATCGACTGCTTCGATTTAAGAATGAGCCGGCACGTCATAAGCTGCTTGACATGCTAGGCGATTTGGCATTGATTGGTGCTCCGATCAAAGGACAGATATTGGCTGCAAGGCCTGGTCATGCCGTGAATATCGAATTTGCCAAGAAAATCAGAGCCCTTCACAAAGAGCAAAAAAATCAACAGCAAAAAGTAACGAAAAAACAAGTACCTGTTCTGGACATCAATCAGATTTTGAAAGTGATGCCTCATAGGTATCCTTTTCTGCTTGTTGATAGAATCACCGATGTGGATCAAGAAGCCAAAAAAATCATTGGTTATAAGAATGTAACTATTAATGAGCCATTCTTTCCCGGTCATTTTCCCGAAAGACCAATCATGCCTGGAGTTTTGATCATTGAAGCCATGGCACAAGTTGGTGGACTCCTTCTTTTAAATTCCGACAGTTACAAAGAAGGGAAATTGGTATTTTTCATGGCAATCAACAATGCAAAGTTCAGAAAGCCAGTTATTCCCGGTGATCAACTTGTGATGGAAGTTTCATTGACCGGAAAGCGTTTTAATACATTTGCCATGAGTGCAAAAGCATTTGTTGACGGAGCATTGGTTGCAGAAGCTGAACTTTCTGCCGCAATTGTAGATTCTTTACCAGCATAATAGAAGAAGTACATGTCTGTTGAAATTCATCCTTTAGCCAGTGTGGCACCTCAAGCAAAACTGGGAACAAATGTCACTATTGGACCATTTGCCGTTATCGAATCAGATGTTGAAATCGGCGATGGAAGTACAATCTATTCACATGCCACCATTCTTAATGGCTCTAGAATCGGTAATGATTGTTCTATCTTTCCGGGTGCTGTAATTGGAGCGGTTCCACAGGATTTGAAATTCAAAGGTGAACAAACATTCGCAATTATTGGTGATAGAACAGTCATACGCGAATGTGCAACTGTCAATCGTGGTACTGATGCAACCGGAAGAGCAATCATTGGTAAGGACTGTCTTATCATGGCTTATTGCCATGTTGCCCATGATTGTACGGTGGGAGATCATGTTGTGATGAGCAATGTTTCACAATTGGCAGGGCATGTAACAATAGGGAATTGGGTAATACTTGGTGGGCTTGCCAAAATCATACAGTTTTGCTCTGTGGGTGATCATGCAATGATTGGGGCAGATTGCAAAGTGACAAAAGATGTTGCTCCGTATGCACTTATAGGAAGAGAACCCGCTAAAGTGGAAGGTGTCAACAAAATAGGTTTGAGGAGAAGAGGATTTTCCAATCAAGCAATTGATGCAATCCAAGAATTGTATTCAGCAGTTTTTTTCTCGGGAATGAATACCACCGATGGCATGGAAGAATATGAGCGTTTGCATGCACATATATTGCCTGAAGTTGAATCATGCATTTCATTCATCCGTTCATCTCAAAAGGGAATCATTCGTTGATTTCTGAAAGATCGATTCAGCTACTCGCAAAAATCCCTTTTGTTTTTGCCTCAGCCGGGATTTATTATTTTTCTTCTCTTCCTCAGCCTCCATTTGTGATGACTTCATTTCAATGGCAAGATAAAGTAATGCACTTGTGCGCATATCTTTTTTACGGCATTGCAATTGCGATTGGAATACATCCGCATCAATCGTTTTCACTCAAAAAAAGAATCATCATCATTGTGACGATAGGCATCGTTTATGCAATGAGTGATGAATTCCATCAATCATTCGTTCCAGGAAGAACAAGCGAGATTGGTGATTTGATTGCTGACTGGATGGGAGTTTCGCTTGCTGCCTTGGTCTATGGTTATATGATTAATCGAAAAGAATAACGCATTTTCAATGATTTTTCATTACCCCTTTAGTGCTTGTTCATAGAGTTCATTGACAGCCTTCCAGTTCACAATATTCCACCAAGCATTTACATAATCAGATCTTTTATTCTGATATTTCAGATAATAGGCATGTTCCCAAACATCGATTGCGAGTAATGGAATCGTATTCCAAGCGGAAAGTTTATGTTGGTTTTCTGCTTGCAAAATAATGAGAACTCCATCATCCCTTCTATAATGAAGTATTGCCCAGCCACTACCCTCAACGGCAATTGCTGCGGCTGTGAATTGTTTTTTGAATAATTCAAAAGAGCCAAATGATGTTGTGATCGCATCAGCAAGCGGACATGCATCAAGGATTCCCCCGCCCTTTGAAACTGGAATCATGATTTTCCAAAACAAACTATGGAGGGCATGTCCACCACCATGAAAAGCACATTGTTTTGACCAATGCTGAATCAATGAAAAATCTCCATTTGATCTTGCCTTTGCCAATTCAGTTTCGGCTTTGTTCAAACCATCAACATAAGCTTTATGATGTTTTGAATGATGTAATTCCATGGTCATTGCATCTATATGTGGCTCCAAATCAGAATAACCATATCCCAAAGATGGCAAATCATGCTTGGTTGTTGCGCCTGATTTTACCGGCTCTTGAGAAATAGTAGGAATTGAAGTTGCCAATGATCCGGCAATTGCCAGTCCGGTTCCGATGAAATTTCTGCGATTTGTTTTCATGAGTATATACCTGTTTCAGTGAATTGTCATGTGAGATTTTGAAGCGCATCCATGGGTTTCCAAAGATGTTTTGACAAATCTACGGCTTCTCCAATAAATCGTACATTTTCTTCCAAAAGCCGTTCCTTCATTTGAAATGGATGTTCAAAATGCATTTTGCCTGATAATTCCCCCATTCTGTTGACGACTCGGTGACATGGAATGTCTATCCTATCCACTACGGCATTCAAGGCCCAGCCAACCATTCTTGCTGACCCCTTGGACCCCAAAAATTCAGCAATAATGCCATAGGTAGTGACCTTGCCATGAGGGATGCATCGAACCACCTCATATACTCTATTGAAGAAATCTTCAGATTTTTTCATCTGTTCAATCCTGGGTGTTTTATGAATTTCAGAAATGTGGACAACTTTACGTGCATTATACGTGCCTAAATTGAAAAATTTGCCTAAATTTCCTCGTTGAATAGTGTTTCTGTATGCACATTTACTTCCCCAATATGACTGTTTCTTATCACGCCGAAGCAGAATTTCTTCAAGAAAAGAAAGAGTTTGAGCTTATTGTTGAACATTTTTCTGTGAAGATTGGTGAAGAGATATTTACATTCGAACCAATCTCAGGCTATCCTGCTCTTTTTCGAGTCACTAGAAATTTGTCTGATGATGTCAGAACCATCATTGCGATGCAACATGAACAAGGAATGGAAATATCTCTCAATGGTTACTCATTTATCATTGATGTTCATAGTTCCGCTTCGCACCGATTTAAGAAGATAATTTCTTCAGGTGTTGGAAAGTATGTTTCACAAGTAAAAGTTCCGGCATCCATGCCAGGATTATTGAAATCAGTATCTGTTGTTGCTGGCCAACCCATAAAGAAAGGCGATCCGCTTTTCGTATTGGAAGCAATGAAGATGGAGAATGTCATCAAATCTCCGATTTCAGGAACCGTTCAAATGCTGTTTGCTGATACCGGAGTTGCAATAGAAAAAGGCTTCGTGCTTTGCACAATTGATCATGTAAATAAAGAATGAAATTACACACAAAATATTATACGTTTTCACTTCAAGGTTATGCCATGAATAAACGACTACTAACGCTCTTTGGCGCTATGCTAATTGGATGTTTTGCATTTTCTCCTGCTTATGCTGGGGTATTGGAAGGCAAATTGTTGAATGCTGCAAAAAAATCAGTTGAATCAGCTCCGGAAGAACCATTGTATTTGTATTCTGCAACCATCGAGGCTGCTGATGATGATGACAATGCAACCAATGCATTAAAGACAAAGAACATTAAAATCATCAATCTTGGTCCTGCAATCAACACAGGTGCTGATGAATATGCACCTACGGTTACGGCAGATGGTAAAACATTGTTTTTTGTTTCCAATAGAAAAGGCAGTAAGTCTAGCGATGATGTTGAATATCGCGGACCCGCATCTGATGACTTTTGGGCCTCCAAAAAAGAGGGGCGTCTTGATGAGTTTCAACTTGATTCATTGTTTAATATCGAACCTGAACCCAAGGAATCCAAGAATACGGTAAACACAATCTATAATGAAGGTGCTGCATCGATTTCTTCGGATGGTCAGAGACTTATCTTCACAGCTTGCGATCGCCCGGATGGTATTGGATCATGCGATTTGTATCAAACTGAAATCGATGGAGTCAAATGGGGGCGTCCTTCAAATCTTGGACCTGAGGTAAATTCAAAATTCTGGGATTCTCAGCCCTCTCTTTCTCCCGATGGAAATAGAATTTACTTTGCATCCAATCGTTTGGGACCAAACAACAATGATTCAGATCCAGGCAATACCAATTATGATCTTTGGTACTCTGACTTTGATGAAGAATCTTTAAAGTGGAAACCTGCAAAGAATCTTGGTGCCGTCATTAATACCGCCGGTGAAGAACTCGGGCCATTCATTGCAAAAGATGGTGTGACCCTCTATTTTGCATCCACCGGACATCAACCTAATCTCGGTGCAAAAGATTTCTATTTCGCTACTCTTACAGATCCTGATAAAAATGTATGGTCAAAGCCGGCTCCCATTCCTTATCCAGGCATTAATTCTAAAGATGATGAAGAATTCATTTCATTTCCTGCTTCAGGTGATGTTATCTATTTCTCGTCAGATAGATCTTATGAACGTTCCCAAGGTGGTCAAGACATTTTCATGGCTTATGTTCCACCGTTTTCAAGAGCCGTCATCATTCGCGTACTCGTTATTGATGAATGTACAGGTGAAGGAATTCCGGCAGCTGTAACCATCAAAAACAAGCATATTGGCACATCTAAACGCGACTCATTGAAACTCGGCAAAAGTGAATTGCAATATATCGTCCAAAATAGTGATTATGGCTCAGGCGGTAATCTCGCGGAAAAGATTGAATTTGAGATCATTGCCGAGAATAGCAAGTATGGAACGAAATCTGAAACCGTCACCATCATCAAGCCTGAAACAACCTATGATGAAGAGAAGGCAAAGCAATCAAAAGAAGAGCCACCTGTACGCATTATGCTTGGAAGAAAACCAAGTATAACTGCAGAAATGGAATTTGCAGATTATATCAAACGCATTAGCAAGAAGAATCCTGCACTTTCGAATTGGAAGGGTCTAGTTTTGGAAGAAGTTGCTACAATCGACTTGTTCCCATTATTGCCTTATGTGTTCTTTGATTCAACTTCATCGACCATTCCTTCTCGTTATCGCTTGTTTACTTCTCCATCTCAAACAGCAGGTTTCACTGATGAAACAGTAAAAGGCGACAAGAATGCAAATACTCCTGAAAAGTATTATGACATTTTGAATATTTATGGATATCGTTTGAAGAAATATCCATCTGTATCTGTCACCGTAACCGGATGTAATGATGAAACTTCACTAGGTGAGAAAGATCTTGACCTTTCTCAAAGAAGAGCGCAAGTTGTGTATGATTATCTCAAAAACATTTGGGGTATTGAAGAAAGTAGATTGAAATTGGAGAAGAGGAATCTTCCTGATGCACTCGTCGCCTCCAAGACATCAGACAAAGACCCTCAAAGTAAGTTGTATAGTAATATCGAGAATCGTCGTACAGAACTCACTTTTGCGAGTGCTTCAGAAGAAGATCTTTGGCAAGTCCGTAAGCCATTGATTGACCGTGAACCTACTATTTTCCCATCACCACTTACAATGAATTTCCAAATGGATAATGGAATTGATGAGGGGCTTGTTGATTCACGTAGAATCGAAGTCAAGCGTGGCGATGCAGAATGGGTAACACTCACCAATGTGGGCAAGACAGAAAAAACCTACACTTGGGATTGGAAGAATGCTGCCGGTGGTAATCTAGAAGAAACCATTTTTGATGAAGGTTCATTCTCTGCAAGACTTGTTGTGAAAAGTATCAATGGAACAGAGTGTACTTCTGACCCAGTCATGATCAAAGTTATGATTGTGAAGAATAAACCAGGTGTAAAAGTTGAAAAAGCCGGCGCTAAAACAAGAGAAACTTATAAGCTTGTTCTCTTCCCATTCAATCGTTATGATGCCGGTCCATTCAATGAGCGTATCATGAAAGAATTCGTGTTCACCAGAACAATGCCAAAATCAGAAATTGCAGTTGAAGGGCATACTGATGTGATTGGTATGTTTGAATCAAATGCAAAACTCTCAACAAATCGTGCGAAGACCGTCGAAACTGCCATCCGTAAGGCAACGAAAGGTCAATTCCAATCATTGGAATCTAAAGGCGTTGGTGAAGAATTACCATTCTTCATGAATGAAATACCTGAGGGCAGATTGTATAATCGTACAGTTCGCATCAATATTCAAACTCCGATTGAAGAAGAGTAAGAAACAAAACAAAACCTTAAGGGCTGTTCGATTTCGGATAGCCCTTTTTTTATGCTTACAACCAATAAACGCGGTATATTTGCATATCCATTCCGCAGCAATTTTATTCTATAATTTATGGCTATTATTCGCTCAATATCAGGGCTTCGGGCTAATACCGATGAATTGACGAAAGATCTGATTCAATCCTATGCACATGCATTTGGAATATATCTTTCTTCCGGTTCGATCATAGTGGGAAGAGATGGAAGACCAAGTGGCGCTTGGATGGAAGAAATTATCATTGAAACTTTGCTCGATTTGGGGCATGATGTGATTTCACTCGGCATAGCTCCAACTCCCACAGTACAGTTAGAGACAGAACACTCAAATGCCATTGGCGGAATTTCAATAACTGCTTCTCATAATCCTGCAGAATGGAATGGCATGAAATTTCTGAATAAGGATGGGGTTTTTCTCAATGCAAGTGAAAACAAAGATTTCTGGTTGATATTGGATTCTCATACACTTCTTAAACCAAGTCAGAATCGTGGTTCATTACATAAACTTCAACAAGTGGAACAAAGACATATTCAACATGTCATGGGAGCATTAGCGTATCATGGCATCAAGAATCCACAGCATTCAGTCAAGGCGGTCATTGATGCCGTGAATGCTTCGGGCAGTAGATTTGCGCCTGCAATGCTGGAAGCTTTGAATTGCGAAGCGATTCCTTTGTATTGTGATGAATCGGGAGTCTTTCCTCATACACCCGAGCCATTATCTGAGAATCTTTCTGATTTGATGCAAGAAGTTCGTAAACATCATGCTGATTTGGGTATTGCGATTGACCCGGATGCAGACCGTCTTGTACTTATTGATGAATATGGTCAACCTATTGGTGAAGAAAAAACAATTGCACTGTGCATAAAATCGCTTATTGAATGTTCGAGTCCTTCGGCTCAGCAAGCAGGTATCGCATTGAATCTTTCCACTTCGCTTATGAGTGAAATCATCGCTCAAAATGCAGGTTGGAAAACTCAAAGAACTCCGGTAGGGGAAATCAATGTTGTTGAATCAATGAAAGAACATAACTGCATCATTGGCGGAGAAGGGAGTGGAGGAGTAATACTCCCAAGCTGTCATTTTGGGAGAGATTCATTGGTTGGTATTGCACTTGTTATCGCCCTTATGAAAAATACCGGAAAACCTCTGAGTGTATTGGCAAGTGAACTGCCTGCAACTGTCATGATCAAAGGCAAGATGCCATGGTCCGGATCGGCTGTTCAGATATTTCAAGACATTGAACGACATTTTCAAACTTCCTCAGTCAATATCAGACATGATGATGGACTATGGATTGGTCTCGAACAAGGGTGGATTCATGTTCGAACCTCTAATACAGAGCCCATTCTTCGGTATATCGTAGAACATATATCCGAAGCTGAAGCTGAAAAGCATGTTAGAGCATTGCAAATACTTATACAATCAAATTGTGCACAATGAAGCATATATCATTCATAATTATTATCTCATTGATATATTCAATTCCCGTTTTGTCTCAAGTACAATCAGGAAGTAAAATCAAACTTGCACGAGTAAAATATTCAGGTGGTGGGGATTGGTACAATGATCAATCATCCGAAGTGAATTTACTAAAGTATATAAGTACGCACACCACAATTCAAACAGAGCCAATGTATGAATTCGTGGATCTTGCCACAGATAATATATTCCTTTACCCATTATTGTTTTTGACAGGTCATGGAACAATGAATCTGTCTGAGGCTGAAGCCAAACGATTGAGAGCATATTTGGAGAATGGAGGATTCCTCTATATCGATGATGACTATGGCATGGATGCATCTATCAGAAAAGAAATGAATAAAGTATTTCCAAATCAGAAATTTGTGGAATTGCCATTTAATCACCCTTTGTATTCTTCTCATTTCACATTTCAGAATGGCTTGCCCAAGATTCATGAACATGATGCCAAAGCGCCACAAGGATTGGGCTTGTTTCATGAAGGAAAATTATGCGTGTTTTACACCTATGAAACAAATCCCAGTGATGGATGGGCTGATCCCGATGTTCATAATGATCCTCCGGAAAAAAGGGAAGCTTCCTTGAAGATTGGAACAAATATCATTGTCTATGCATTGAGTCGTTAAGAATAGCACATGCAAATACAAGACCCAATATATCATATAATCGAGCGCTTGCGATCCGTCCATCGCAAAGAGCAATACTTGAAATTACATTCAGCGTTCATGAATGCAATTACGGTATCGGTGATTACGATGTTCTTGTTCTCCATCATTGAATTCTTTGCTCAGGGAAATATTGCTTTTCGAACATTCTTGTTTTATTCTTGGGTGATCATATCCAGCATTACGCTCTTCGTTTTTTCTGCATTCCCAATAAAGCAATTGATCAATACTGCCGGTGAGCATGTGCAGAATGCAATTGCATCAAGGGTTGGTATGATGTTTCATGATATTCGTGATACACTTCAGAATGCATTGCAATTGATTCAATCAAAAGATTCATATCCGGCCTCTGCATTACCTTTCATCCAAGCAGCTTTTCAAGATGTTCAAAGCAAAACAAGCGAAAAAGATTTTTATCTCATTATTGATGAACAAGAAAGGAAAAGATCATTTCTCTTCATGATGTTCAGCATTGGTGTTTCAATGTTACTCCTTATTGGGGTATCGCCATTGCGAGATTCTTTTTCCAGGATCATTCAATATGAAATGTCGTTCATTCCACCCGCACCCTATAGTTTGGAAATATCGCCGATCAATAAAACTGTGCTTAGAGGCAGCAAAGAGGAGATAATCATTACTGTCAAAGGTTCTTTGCCACCAAGAATAGTTTTACATATCAAAGAAGAATTGCAAGAAGCGTATGACACAATCTCAATTGTGACGGATACAGCTCACAATTATAGATATGAAATACCATCAGCTAAATCAACATTGCTTTACTATGCACATGCTGATTGGCTTGCAGAGCAGGTGCTTTCTCCAAAAGGAAGTATTGTCGTTATAGACAGGCCTGAAATACGTTCACTATCCGGTACTGTTTCTCCGCCTGCATATAGTAAGCAGTCCGGTAGATCAATAGATGAGCAAACAGCAGATATTCTTGCATTGAAAGGCACAAATATTTCAATTGAAGTACAAGCAAATAAACAATTGGCTAAAGCTCACATTCTTTTTTTGCAAAAGATTGCCAAGAAAGAGTCTGATAATACTGTTGATCGATATGATACAACAAAAATTCCAATGAATGTGATGGACATGACTGCCAAGGGTTCCTTTTCAGTTCGTCAGGATGGAGAATATTGCATAAGTATCATGGATAAAGATGGCAGAACCAATGCTGATCCGATTCATCATACGATTACTGCCATATCAGATAATCCACCAACCATTTCATTGATTGAACCTCAAGGAAATGGCGTATTGACTGAACAAGCATTATTGCCAATCTCGGTGCACATAAGTGATGATTATGGTTTCGGTGGTTTGAAGCTTCATTATAGGCTCACCCAATCTACTTATGCTCCGGCTATGGAGAAGTTTGCTTCTTTATCTATTCCGATACCATCTGGTTCGAGTCTCAGTTCAGACATTGCTTATATGTGGGATTTAAACACTATTGGGATAGCACCTAGTGATAATTATGAATTTTATATTGAGATCATCGATAATAATTCTGTAACAGGACCCGGTAGGGCAAAAACAGGGATAATCAGCATACGGTTGCCATCACTTGATGAAGTACTGAATCAAGCAGATTCTGTGCAAGACAAAGCATTGGAAACACTTGAACAAACAGCAAAAGATGCTGAAAAAATCGGAAAAGAAATTGAAGAGATTCAGAGAGAATTACTGAAGCAAGATCAATCAATGCAATGGAAGGATATTAAGAACATAGAAAATGTTTTAAAGAAACAAGCTGATTTGCAAAAACAGTTGTCTGAAATAAGCAATCAATTGCAAGAGATGACAAATGAATTGCAGGACAAGAATGCGATGTCACCAGAAACATTGCAAGAATATCAAAAACTTCAGCAATTGATGAAGGAAGTGAATTCTCCTGAATTGAAAAAGGCGATGGAAGCAATGCAAAAAGCAATGCAACAAGTTGATCCAGAGCAAATGCGTCAAGCAATGAAGAATATGAAGTTCAATGAGGAAGAATTCAAAAAGGGCATTGAGCGAACCATGAATCTTCTCAAAAGATTGCAAGTAGAGCAAAAATCAGATGCATTAATTCAAAAAGCAGAAGAATTGGTCAGAAAGCAGGATGAATTATCTCAAAGAACAGAGAATACAAATCCGCGTGATGCAAAAGAGAAAGAGCAATTGTCGAAAAATCAAGAGAATCTCCAAAAAGAGTTAAAGGAGATGTCTCAGGATCTGAAGCAATTGGAAGATCTTATGAAGGAGTTAAAGCAACAAATGCCAATGGATGAATTGGATAAAGCAAAGCAAGAATTGTCTGAAGAACAAACAGATCAAGACATGCAAGAGGCTCAACAGGACATGCAGAATGGTCAAATGAATTCATCATCTCAAAAGCAGAAAAAAGCTTCTCAATCGATGAAGAAATTTGCCAAGCAAATGAAGCAGATGAAGCAGCAGATGAAAAAGAACATGAATAAAGAAGCAATCAAGCAAATGCAAAAGTCATTGCAATCTACTTTGTCGATGTCCAAGCAGCAAGAAGCTCAGAAGTCTAAATCGCAATCCTTGGATTTCAATTCAACACAATTGCCTCAGTCAGCACAAGAACAAGCAAAATTACAAGAGCAAATGTCATCGATGGCTTCCGAGCTCATGCAATTGGCGCAGAAATCACAGGCTGTAACTCCTGATATGGTGAAAGAAATGTCAAATGCCATGCAGGGTATGCAAAAAGCTTCCGAACAATTAGGGCAAAGAAATCCTCAAATGGCCGCAAAATCGCAAGGTCAGGCAATGGATGCTTTGAATAAAGCTTCAATCAAAATGCAAGATGCCCTCAATAAATTGCAAGGTGAAGGTGATGGTTCTTGCGATAATCCGGGTGGTCAAGGCGAAGCCAAATCGGGCAGTGGTGGATTCATGCAGCAATTACAAAAAATGGCTGGCATGCAGGAACAGATTAATCAGAATATGCCGCAACCCGGTGCAGATGGTAGTCTAAGTCCACAGCAGCAACAGCAATTGGCGCGTCTTTCAGCCCAGCAAGGCAAAGCCCAGCAGGCGATGCAAGAATTGGCAAAACAACAGCAAGATCCAACAGGGAAAAAACAAGCTCTTGGTGATTTGCAACAGATAGCTGATGAAATGAAAGAGATTGTTTCTGCTATGCAAAGTGGTTCAATCACTCCTGAAACCAGAAGAAGACAAGAGAAAATACTATCTAGATTACTTGATGCAACTCGTTCAATGAATGAAAGAGATTATGAAATGAAAAGGGAATCCAGAAGCGGAGTGGATTTGATTGGGAAGAATCCACCTCCGCTTGACATTGCAACGCCTGAGGGACGGCAAAGAGCCATGCAGGATGTTCTCAGAGCTCTTGGAAAAGGATATACAAAGGATTATGAAATCATGATTCGTCAATATTTCGAACGATTACAAAAAGTACAAGGTGGAATGCGATGACCAAGCTTGTACTTTTCATGATGTTTTTTTGTATCAATTCCATGCATGCTCAGGTGCAAAAGATATCCATTGGACAATTGGAGCAAGTTTTATCATCAAAACATGATTCTGTATATGTGATAAATTTTTGGGCTACATGGTGCAAGCCTTGTATTGAGGAATTGCCTTATTTTGAAGAGGCATATCATGAATTCAAAAAGTCGAATGTTCGAATACTTCTCGTAAGTCTGGATATGGCTTCGGAACTTGAAAGGATTGTTATTCCTTTTATTCAAAAAAAGAAAATGTTGGCTGAGATTGTTTTACTGGATGAACCTGATCCAAATTCTTGGATTGATCGTATTGAGCCTACATGGTCTGGTTCATTGCCTGCCACGATCATATTCAATAACTCATTGAAAAAGCGTTCATTTCAAGAAAAGCAGCTGACAAAAGAAGAATTATTTTTAATAATACAACAATTGAAGGAGTGATTATGAAGATGTTTTTGATTGCAATGATGTTGTTCTGCGGTATATCTCTCAATGCTGCCGAAGGATTAAAAGTTGGTGACAATGCAATTGACTTTTCTTTGAAAAACATTGACGGGAGCATGGTGTCGCTTTCCAACTATGCCGGTGACAATGGTTTGGTTGTCATTTTTACATGTAATCATTGCCCTTTTTCAAAGGCCTATGAAGACAGAATCATAAATTTACATAATGCCTATGCCCCAAAGGGATTTCCGGTTTTGGCAATTAATCCCAATGATCCTATCTCTGTTCCTGAAGATTCTTTCGAAAAGATGATAGAGCGTTCAAAAGAAAAAGGTTTTCCCTTCAAATATGTGATTGATGAGACACAAGCAATCGCAAAGCAATATGGTGCAACCAGAACTCCCCATGTATATCTTTTGAAGAAGCAATCAAATACTACTTTCACAGTGGCTTATATCGGAGCCATAGATGATAATCACAGTGATGTTTCATCAGTAAAACAGACATTCCTTTCCAATGCAATTGATGCTTTGATAGCACAAAAGAGTCCATCACCGGATTTCACGAAAGCCATTGGTTGTTCTATCAAGTGGAAAAAATGATCAAGGTATCACTATGAATATCGGACCATATACCATAAGCACATTTAACACCGGAGATTTTGCATTGGACGGCGGGGCAATGTTTGGAGTTGTTCCCAAGACCCTTTGGTCTAAAGCCTATCATTCGGGAGATGAATTCAATCGAATTGATATGACATCCAGAAGTTTGCTCATTCGTGGAAATGGGAAAACCATACTCATTGATACAGGTTGTGGGCATAAGATGTCAGAGAAGCTTGAAAAGATTTACCGAGTAGATTATTCTCGTGCATCAGTCAATCAATCTCTACAATTACATGGTGTTACTCCTGAAGACATTACCGATGTTATTCTCACCCATCTGCATTTTGATCATGTTGGTGGTGCGACAACAGCAATGCCTTCCGGTGAAATTGTACCAACTTTCCCCAATGCCATGTATCATGTTCAAAAAGAACAATTGCAATGGGCGCAATCACCCACGGACAAAGATCGTGCTTCTTTCATGCCTGAGAATTGGGATCCACTGATTGCGAATGGGATGCTTAATCTCATTGAAGGAGATGGAGTACTTTTTGAAGGCATCCGTGTTCAACGAGTATATGGGCATACATGTGGTTTACAAGTGATTCATGTAGAGGATAAACAACATCATATTGTATTTCCTGCAGATCTCATTCCAACTGGTGCGCATATACCTGTCCCTTATGTGATGGGGTATGA
>Ga0129333_10001858_pt1 | contig 19399 bp, 28 predicted proteins | sample CPB6_08_DNA_FD_94474 | JGI IMG/M metagenome (GOLD analysis project Ga0129333, IMG submission 94474) | Freshwater to marine salinity gradient microbial communities from Chesapeake Bay, USA - CPBay_Sum_0.6_0.8_DNA | ecosystem: Environmental > Aquatic > Marine > Coastal | place: USA: Chesapeake... | reverse complement strand
ATCCATAGCAAATTGTGTTACCATTTTATTCCTCCTTCAAGCGAATAAATTATTATACGGGCCCCATTTGGCGACCCGTATATATTATAGCAAATTGTTTTTTGTATTACAAGATTCTTTTATTTTTATTTTCAGCCATTTTTTCTTCATTTGCTGTGGCTGCATATAATGCTCTTTGATGAGCTAATGCTCTAGATTTACTTGGATGGCAACCTTTTAGTTCACCTTTATCATTTACTACCGCAAAGCCTTTGCATCCTGCGGCACCTTGTCTAATATTGTATGGCATAATTACCTCCTGCTATTATTATAGCATTATTAATCAATTGGTGATATTCCTTTTGATTTTATTATTTTTTCTGCTTCTGGGGTCAGACTTATTGTTGCTTGTAAATTTTCATCATACTCAACCGATATTAGATCTAAATTATACAATTCTAATAATGCATTATCTACATATTCTTTATGAGCATTCCATAATTCAGGTGCAATTTCTTCAGCGTATTCTGTTACTTTAAAAATCATTTCTCCGTCTGGGTCCATGCCAGCAAGCTCTATGGCTCCTACTTCTAGATAGTATTGAAATAAACTATCATCAAACTGCTCTTCCATTTTTCTCCTTGTGCAACAGGTAGGACTTGAACCTACGATTACCGAATTATGAGTTCGGGGCTTTAACCAACTAAGCTACTGTTGCTAACAATAGCTTATGTATTATATAACTTTACTTATAATTCCGTCAAGCACCTTTTTATTAAACTCTTTTTTCATATGATCTAATTTAGAATTAATAAATTTAGGACTTAAACAATCTTTACAATCATGGCATTCATATGATTCATCAAGCCTATCTGTACCCAATATTTCTTCTATACTTATTGGCCTATTAAGTCCATAGTCTTTTAAATATTCTCTTAGTAATTTTAAGTATTCTAAATAGTATGGATATCTTTCCTCAAATTCATAATTTGGATATCCTCCACCTAAAGCATTAACAAATTGTGGTAGAGGCTCTATAAATTGCATTTTGTATCCTTTAAAAAATGAAGTTGTTTGCTTAATATATCTAGATACGGCCTCTTCAGTATTTTTTGTTCTTGGTAAGTGTGCTTTAATATCTATGTATCCAAACCATGGCATAACTAAAGTATCTTCATTTATTTCTTTTTTAATACAAGGAAATCCTCCTTTAGTATAGGTACATGTGTAACCAGTTGCACCAGGATGTCCAGAAAAAATTACTTCAGATTTAACAACTTTTTCTTCTGTTAAATTTCTTCCATATATAATTTCATTTTTATTTTTATAAAAAATACTTTTTTCACAATGAGTATCTATACATTCTGAAGGCATCGGTACTACTGTGTGTAAATTAGGATCATTAACCCAATAACAACTTTTAACTGGCTCTGTGAAGGTTGATTGCCTTAATCTATGTACATGACTATCGCCTATGATATATAACATTAATATCCTACCTCAAAAACTTTGCCATTATTATCCTTATTACTATAAACAATTATTTTTATTATTTCAGATAATATATTTTCATCAATAGTTCCAGGAGCTATTGAGTATATGCATTGATTATTTTTTGTATATAAAGATAGAGACTTTACTAAAGCTTGATTTGCTGCTTTAGCGGCAGAATAATGGACATCATTTATTGGCCTATTTGCAGCAATTGATGATACGAAAATAATTTCACCGTTTTCATTTATTGATTCCATACATTCTATTATTATTTGATTATAATTATATATATATGAATTATAAAAATGTTTTAACTCATCCTTATTTATGTCAATATATTTTTTTGATAAAGAGTTTCCAGATAAAAATATTATTTTTGAATAAAAATTTTTAGGTAAAGATTTTATAAAATTAGTAACAGAAATATCATTTTCTAAATCGAGCTCAATCCAATTATAATTACCATATATTTTACTTTTTTGTCTAAAAGTCATTAAGTTTATTGAATATTGATTATTTTCTAAAGCATTAATTATTTTATTAGCTGATCTGGCTGTACCACCAATAATTAAAACGTTTTTCATTTAAATAATCACCTTGCTGTTATAAATGTTTTCCCAACTTATTATATCATTTTTATCATTTATAAGAGGTTGTCCTTTTACATTAAGACTAGTATTTAATAATATTGGAACTCCTGTTATTGCATACCAATTTGATAATACTTCATATAGTCCTGGGTGCTGATGTTTATTTACTGTTTGTACCCTTGAAGTTCCATCAACATGCACAACAGATGGTATTAATTCTGGCTTTTTACATTTAACAGCATATTGCATATATGGAGAAGTAAAATTCATATCAAACCATTCTGAAGCATACTCTTCCATTATAACTGGCGCAAACGGTCTAAACTTTTCTCTTTGTTTAATTTCATTAACTTTATCTTTAATATTTGGATCTCTTGGATCTGCTAGTATGCTTCTGTTACCAAGTGCTCTTGGACCATACTCCGCCCTTCCAGTTGCTACTGCGGCAATTTTATTTTTAATTAATTCTGTAATAATTTTATTAACTGGATATTCTCCACCTAGATTATGTCCTAGATATGGAGTTTGCCAATTTAAATGTTTTCCATATAAAGCTGCTGCAGCACCTAATGAACTTCCTGCATCTCCTGGATTTGGCATTATCCATATATCTTTAAATATATCCCAGAGCATAGTATTAGCAGAACAATTCAATGCACATCCACCCATAAAAACTAAATTATTTTTACCAGTAATTAATTTTGCATATCTCATAAATGATAAAAGTCTAATCTCATAGACTTTTTGAACGGCAGCAGCTAAATCAAATTTTCTTTGATCAAACCATTCTTTAATATAGGGAGTACCAATTTGACCCACCATGCAAGGCACTACTCCCATATCAAAATCTTTTATACCAGTATGAAAATTATATTTTTGTTCATCAAATACTGGAAAGTATTTATTTACCTGATCAAAATATCTATCTGGATCTCCGTAAGCTGCCATACCCATCATAATATATTCTTCTTCATTTGGCTTTAATCCAATTAACTGAGTAAATGCAGAATAAAATAATCCAAAACTAACTGGGTAGTTTTGTTTATATACTTGTTTTATTTTATTTCCTTCACCCACCCAAATAGTTGATGTATTCCATTCTCCAATAGAATCTAATACTACTATAACTGCATCATCAAATTTACTGGTGTAGTAGCCAGCACAGGCATGAGAATAATGATGTTTAAAATATGTTGTTGGAACTGGTTTATTAAATATATTATTTATTTTATATTTTGGAAGCCAATCACCATTACCACCTTTTAATAAAAGTCTTGATGCCTTCAATAATGGCTTTTCATAGTAAGCTATTTCATCTGGAAACCCGTACTGAATTGCATCATTAATTAAATCGGTATTTGTATACCAATCATTTTTTTGCTTACTGTACCGTTCCGCATGCCCAGCAAATAATATGTCTCCATCTTTAATTAAAGATACTGAGGCATCATGAGATGTTTCATTTATTCCAAGTATAATCATATCTAATAAATAAACCTTTTATTTTTTTTATTTTTTTTAAATATTTTATTCTTTATTTTATAAATATAATATTTAAATTTCAAAATCATATCCAAACTTTTCATTTAATTTTTTTGCAAAAACATTTTTATAATGTATGTGTTGATGTATTCCGTGATGCTGCTTATCTAGAGCCTGTTTAAAAAATATATTATCTTTAAGTTCATGATCTTTATGACAACGATATAAATTATTAAATCCGTTTTCTGATCTAAAAAAATCAAAACATTCAGACGAAATAAAATTTTTAAAATTATTTTCATTTTTTATTGACATAAAAAGTTGTTCAGTTATTTTGTCCCAGGTAGCATATATTAAATTAATACCTAAATCATTACAATAAGCTTCTAGAATATGAAGCATTTGGGCTGAGTACATATGTGACAATTCTTCTGGTATTACATCTTTAGGATCTAATGGTCTTTTAAAATATTGTTTTTCATTTTGAAACTCATCTACAGAAATTGAAGAATTATAATACTGTAACAAATTAAATTTATTATATCTATCTTCATTAAAATTTTCATTATAAAAATTTTTTTTAATAAATAATTTTTTGTTATTTATTATTGAAAATCTGGAAAAATCTGGGAGCAACATTAATATATTTTTTGGTTTATTATATTTTTTAATATATGCAAAAATTTTTTGTACCTGTCCAAAATAAGAATCTCCTATGAATGCTACTGATGCGTAACTATACCTTGTATCTCTTAATAACATTTCATGCCAAATAAATTTTGAAGGTAGCCAATCTCCCATAGTTATTGAACATCCAGATATTAAAAAATCAATATCATTTTTAAACTCTGGCGATCTAAATCCATTTTTATTTATGTATAAATCTATATCATTATTTTTTAAATATTGTTTTACAAATGGATTATTTCTTAATATAAATTCTTTATCAAATTCTAAAAAATTATTATAATATATATTATCAATTAATCCATCATATACATCTACATTTTTGGTAGAAGTATTTTTTAAAATAGCATCATATAAAGAATCATCATTCTGAACTGCCACTTATTTGTCTTTCTACTATCTGCTGTACATACTCTGAAAAATGTTTTCTTATGCTTCCTGGCGGCCTAGCTCCAGCAGCATTCCATATTCTGGTATATTCTACTATATTAGAAAATGTTGTAGGGCATACCATAGTTCCATTATATTCTTTTAACGTTGTAGGGAGTGGCACATGTTTTCCACAACATTTACATTCTTTGGCTTTTTCTTGATATATATTCATATTGTCATCATCCTATCTATTGACTCTTTTAAATCCGCTGGCATTCGTGGTGCCCTTATCATATTCTGAACAAACTCTTCTTCTTTTTCTTCTTGTTCAAAACTCATTGATTCATAAGTATGTATTTTTATTTCATTATTATTGTCTGGTCTTGTATTGCTTATTGCATTATATATTGAACCGCAAACAGCATCTGCTAAATCTTTAGAGCCTTTTCTAGGATGGTCTACTTTATCACGCATTATTTTTAATTGTAACAATTCATCTATTAATAATGGAATGTTGGGACCAGACAATCTTTCTTCTAAAACAATCATTGCCATATCATCATAATGTTTTTTTGCTACAGATAACGTTTCAGTATTAATTCCATATTGTTTTAATTGTTGCATCATATCATGAGAATTCCATCTATCAAAAGTACAGAGAGATATATCAAATCCTCTAGATTTAACCGCTAAAATATAATCTTTTACTTCTGTAAAGTCTACAGATCTGTCTGGAGTCGGTGTCCAGAATCTTATTGCATCTACTACAACTATTGGTGCAGGTTGTGAATACGTCTCTGTTACTTTTACATTTACCCATCTATCAACATGTGCTAATGATACAGCACAATGGTCGTGTTTTTGTGCTAAGTCAACATGCATAAAATATTTTTTATTAGGTTCTGGCTTAAACCATTCTTCTAGTCTGCCAAAATGATCTACAGCAGAGTATGTTTTTGTAAAAGCTTTTTCAATTTTTTCACGAGACTTAAAAAATGCATCAACAGCATCAGAAGGCATACAGGCAAAACGTGCAAGTGCATCTGGCATATTTTTATAAAATTCAATTTTAAAATCTTCTATTTTTTTAGTTGGATTAATTTCCCAAGTAGGTCTTTTTAAAGCGTATACTCTAGGTATTTTATATGAAACAATGTTATCTTCTTCCCATTCAACCATTATTTCATTACCTACAGTTCCGTCTGGTAAATCGTTATCCATTTTTAATAATTTATTTCTAACAATTGTTTCTTTTTCTGCAATTACAGAATCATAAAATTTTTGAATTGGATCATTCTTGAAACGAGGGAATGAAAGAAGAATAACTTTTCCATAGTCTGGGAAGCGTGAAACCACGGATCCTCTATACATATCATATATAGCATCAGCAGTTTTAGCTTGATCATGACCTGTTGTATTTTCTGTAGCAAATCCAGATATTTCATCTAGAATAACAGCTATAACGTTATATCCCTCAAATGCCTCACGTTCTGAGTGTCCAGAATATACGTTAATGTTTTTATCAAATCTAATTTCTGAAGCTTTCGGATCATATTTTCCAATGAACCATGGACTTCTTTCTATTCTAGTTTTAAATCCTTTAAAGAAAACGTTATTGGCCTGCTGTGCGTTAATAGCAATATTTATAATATCTATTGTGTCCCCAGGAGGTTTTCCATAATATGTTGCTGGATCTTTTAGACATAACAATAGATATACGATATAGGATACGGAAATGGTAGAACAATAATCTTTTCCACTACCTTTTCCTAATTGTGCAATAACTTCGCTACATGTTTGTTTAAATATTCTTTTACCTTCTTGTTCTCCAAATAATTTAATAAGAGTTGATTCTTTATATATTTGAGATGACTTTTCAATTAAAGTATATTGATATTCTGAAAGGGGTGGGAGCCCTAAATAATCTGGATGGGTAACGAATGTGCGTAAGTCCACTGGGCGTTCTTCAAATTCTTCCCCATCTAATATATCAATTAAATCATTAAAATTAAGATCCACTAGATTCCTCTGATTCAATTATTACTGGCTCTACTATACCTGTTATTTGAGAAAGTCTTTTTGCCACATCCATTTTACATTTAGGACATGTAGCTGTTACTTCTTTTAATATTTTAACTAGGATCTCTTGTTTATGCTCTGTCTCTGCTATTTGTGAAGCAAGCTCTGCGTTGTCTAAAAGTCCAACTTCTTTTAACATTGTAATACGCTTTGTTTCAATATCTGAAATTAATTTAAGAGCATTGGCTTTAACATTTAGTTGGCCTGCTTGGTCTGCATCTTCTACAGTTTTCCATGCTTCTTTAATAAGCATAGAGTAGTGTTGGTCTGCCCCTGAGATAGCCTCTTTAGCCCTCTCTCTAGACCCTGTATCGTTGTATACAACGGTTTTCCATTCATCTATGAGTTCTACTACCTCAGACCTTTTAAAGCCCGTTAGAGAGGCAATCTGGGTCGGATTATTGCCCTTTAAAAGTTCGGCAACAACCTTATTCATTCGATCAAAATGATCAGCTAATTCAATTTCCATATATGATTATTATACCATCTTAGTTGACTAAAACTAAGCAGATTTAGACTTGGCTATTTTAAGTAATACTAAATATCCAATTAAATCATCAATATCATTATCTCCTGGATACTCTGTACCCTTCATTAGTCTATTTAATTTATCATCAATACGGACATGGAGCTGTTCTCTTGGTCCCGCTTTCGAGAATATTCGGACAGGATCAAGGGCTGAATTGCCGTAAGCAATATTTTTTTTAATTAACATATGTGCAATTTCGTGACAGGTTGTCCAAATTTCATGACCTGCTTCTGTGCCTACTGTAAGCAGGTACAAGTCTTCGCATCTAAATTCTTGTATATCTTCAAATACTGGCTCAAGCATTTTTTTCATTCCACCTTATCTTTGCTATATCAGCATGAATGCTGTATGGTATTTGTTTAATCCATTGATCATAACCTTTATGCCAATTTTGACTTCCGTATAAATGCTGTACTGCTTGGTTATGAAAAATTAGCCATTCTTCAGACCCATAACAATATAATTTATATTCTTTTGCCTTTGGAAGACTTAATTGTACCTTATCCATCTCAGTTAGTCTAGTGTACTCTGGGATATTTATTGCATTTCTAATGCCTTTTGTCCATACTGCTGGGCCAGTTAATTTATGAACATAATGCTCTTCTTCATAATTTGGATTTTTAAATCCTTTTTTAATTTCATCTAAAACTGATTTAATTACTGGGTGGCCTGGTACGGCAGCAAATGTCCATTGACATAAATGTACATCATTTTCTGGACATATGATCATATCGTAGTCATCTTTCATCCATGTATTAATTGGCTTTAAACATAATGTATCTAGATCAGTATATACTCCGCCATATTTATATATAATCATATATCTCCATATGTCTCCTCTCATAACTCCAAGAGGAACATTAACAAATATATTAAACCATTCTTCCCCAAAATTTTCTTTTACAAATATAGCTGCGTCTATATCGCTCATGTATCTATAATCATATTCTGGATTTAAATCTATCCAGCTTTTTGTAGCATCTTTCATGTATTGTTCTAATTCATCATACGGATGCTTATATGTTTGCCAAATTATTTTAGGAATCAATTGTAAAATCCTTTATAGTCAATGGGTCTATCCACCAATCCTCAAATGGTCTACTAGATATTCCATCAGTTACATTTTCTGCAACTAATTTATATCCTAATAACTTAAATATTCCCTGAGATTCTGCTTTTATTAAAGCATTTTTGGGAGTAGCATACAGGTCATGCTCATATGTTATTACAGAAAATCTATAATCCAATAATGGTAATTTATATAATGCAAGTAAAGTTTGTTCTGCTGGTTCTATATCCAGTTGTAAATAGTCTATTTGTTTTGGAAAATTATTTTTTTCAAAATATTCTTTATAATTAAAAGTTGTCGCATCTGCTTCTATACAAGCATTTTTTCTATTTTGATTATAGACAGCAACAAGCTCTGGATTTATTTCTAATCCTACCCCAGACCATCCATATTCTTTTTCTAGTAAATAAGTATTACTCCATACAAATGGATCATTTGCACCTATTTCTACATATATTCCATTTCTTTTTTCTTTTAATGCATTTAAGACAAAGGAGTCTTGATTTGCTTGTCCATTACTATTTTCAAAAATTTTCATCGTTTTTTAATCAATCCAAATTGTTCTAAATATCTCTGTATCGTCATGGCAGAAACATTACATTCTTTTGCAATTTCAGTTACAGTTTTCTTCTGTGCAACATATCTTCTATAAAGCCAGTCTTTACTTTGATATAATTTCATCTTTCTGTGAGCACCCTATTTGAATAATGTGCTATTCCAAATGAATCAGCTACATCAAAATCATCTAATTTTAAATTGTATTTATTATTAAAATAATCTACAGTTCTTTGTTTACGCATATTCCGTAGTTGTGTTTTATACCAAGAGTCTGCGTACCCTGGATTCTTTAATCTGATTGCAGACTTTTCATCTTTCGTTGGATTTTTGTTACCAATGAACGCCTGCCAAGCGGATGGACTAATAGTAAGAACCTTAGCACCAGTAGACATAAGCTCAGCAATAACAACGCCATAGACATAAGATAATTTTATCACAGCATCTGCTGATCTGACAAGCACTGCACCTTCAACTACTATATAATCTGATTTTAATTCATTTAACATTGAATGCATTTTAATTTTTGCATCATAGATTTTTTCATATATATCTGCACCACTAAAATTAATTTTTCCCCATTTAATAGGTTTATCATTTTCCATCAAACAAAAAGCAACAGAGTTAGTTGAAGCATCTATGCCTAGTACTCTGTTTGCTTTAGTTTTAACTAAATTAGCTAATGTCACCTAAAATACTCCAAAGAATTTTTTTGCCTTCGTAACTTATATTTTTTTCACATGTTGAGCATATATCATTTTGATTATATCTACTTAATTTAGTTTTACAAGTTTTACAAATTCTTGGTGCTCCATTTTTAATTGCTTTTTTCTCATAATACTTTTCCATAATTCTTCTATTTGTAGCAATTCTACAGCATTCATCTGAACAATACTTTTGATTATGAGTTTTAGGGGTAAAATCTTTGGCACATTCTGAGTTAAAACAAATCATAATTCAGGAACCTCGTATGCTTCAATTTGAACCATTCCAGTTTCAATAGACCAGCATTCTTTTTTAATAGGACATCCCTTGCAAGAATATGAAGTTTTTGTAAATGGTCTCATTGGAAGTCCACCATCTTTAAAATTATCATAAACTTCACAAAGCCAAACAAATAAATCTTCAATAATTTTTTTATTTTTTTCTGTTAATTGTACTGGTATTAGTAATATCTCTTGTGTATTTTTATTTTCATATAGGAAAAATGCTTCTTTAACATTTCTTAGCTTCATATATGTTAAAAGCTGTAGCATATGGTTTGCTGAGGGTGACATCTCCGCTTGTCTTGTATCCCAGACCTCTTGCTTTGCAGTTTTAATTTCACCTAAAACTTCTTCGTCATCCCAATTAATTACTAAATCTATAAATCCACGAATAGGGGGATACTCATTAGTTATTTCAACTTCAGTTTTTACATCTTTCATTGAGTTAATTTTAAATAAATCTGAGGATTGGTTTTGTATTAACTTTTGCAATCTTTCATGAGCTTGAGTTCCTTGTGCCATATTAGCAATTGCTTTTGCGTCATTATTATCTATAAATGTAGCGCCGCTAAATGCCATATACCAATATCTTGGGCAGTTTCCATGTCCATAACCAAAACTGCTAGGGCTGAATGACTTCTTTGTCATTTCTCCATCTGGTCTTTTTGTAGCAAGATAGGCATCGTCTAATAATTTAGAAAATTCTTCAATGTTAAATTTACCATTATATTTTTTAAATTTTAGATTATTTACTATTTCTCTAGCCATTATAACGAACAACATACTTGAGGGCATCCACAAGTCTGTCTATCGACTCCTTTACTGAATAGTAAACATTTTTTTTATTATTGTTTACTGTTCCTGCCTTATCTTTTCCAACTGTTGTATAGTATGCTGCAAGCATACCAAACTTAGCAGACATTGCTTGTAACTCAATAATTAAATGTGGTGCTTTAGCTGATGGCACGTCTGGGGTCATTAGCATCTTTACCACAATAGCCATAGCTTTATCTAGATGCTCATCTTTCATATACTCATGAAGATCATTAAACTCTGTAATATCACTAATTAATTCTAGAGTGTTTTTTGATTCAGACATTATAATAATTTACCAATCAATCCGTAACCAATCCATAACCCAACAATACCCATAACTCCTGCAAACACTGGTGGTGCTGGTACTGGTAATTTAAATAACGCAAATACTGCTCCCACTCCTGCACCAGTTAATGTAGTTAATAAAATCTCTTTCATTTCTTTATCCTTTTTTCTTTAGGAAATGGTCCCATGTCAGCTTTTATACTTCCATCTTTTCTAAGTCTTACTATTCTTCCATTTTTAATTTGCATTGAGTTAAATCCGTCATGTCTTTTATAACTACCGCTTGACATTTTTATAGTCCTCTTTTCTATATTCTTTAACTAATCTTCCATCAATATAATATTCTGATTCTATAAATAGTGGTGGATTCTTTGCACCCTTATTTATTTTTTCATTTTTATAAACAATTTGTCTACCAACTTCTCCAGCATCTACAATATTTTTTATTCTTTCATTTTCTAAGTCAATCCATTTTTTTGCACCGTGACTTTTAATTCCAATATTCCATCTTTTTGATCCAGGGAATCTATGTATTGCAAAACCTCTAATAAAAATTTTATCTGGTTTAGACTTTACTGCTCTTGCTCCATGCCAGAAGGGACGACCAGCAGGAAAAACTGTTATGTCTCCTTTTTTAGGTTTATATACAAAAAGCTCATTAGTATTTTCATCAACAAAATCTACTTCTCCACCTTCATAATCATCGTTTAAATAAATAGTATATGTTAATATTTGCTTTGGACCAGGCTCTTCTTTTCTTTGATCATGCCAATCCGTATGTACTCCTATTGTATAATTCGATTCTAAATTTAATCTATGCTGTAGTATTTCAAGATGAGAAAGTGTCATTACATTTGCATCCGCATCTTCTGGTGCTGAAATGTCCCAATCATTTATTTCATATGTCCATTGTCCATTGTATCTCCAATCTTTCATATAATCAGCATGAGCTAACTGAATAGATTTACGTAAAATTTCAGATCCAATAAAATGTTCTTTTTTTTCTAATCCTTTACCTTGTGGCCATCCCCAAGCGCTTTTCATTCCAAATGTATACCATTGTGTCCAAGTATATATTAATGAATTGTCTCCTCTTGGTTGTGGTTGAGGCCCATGATTATCCCAATAAGCAGATTCTTCTGGATTTAGGTGATCTACAACTGGCATGTCTTTTTGAGATTCATATATTTGATTTAATAATAAATCTAATTCATCATTAGTAAAAACATCTTGATAGACTACAACTTGTGGCATTAATGTAATTTTATTCATTATTTTTCTCCCAATTATCAACTAATTGTTCTAGTAAAGACCATTCAATTACTGCAAGTCTTGTTTTTCTAGATCCTTCTCCGAGGATGAGCTTAAGTAAAGGGTGAGCGGACCTACTAACTTTAAAAGTATCCGTGCAAATCTTTGCCCAAATTTCTTGGGAGATTGATATTGACTTTGAATACTCTTTATAGTCAACCACGAAGCCATTCCATGTGGAATCGCCTTTCTGGTATTTACCTCTACCACTATTTTTGTGTTGTTTAGCTCCATCACGTTTAGCCTCAGATCTTTCTGACATTATCCATTTACCTTAATTTGATTTGCATGTCCATCAGGACATGTCCATGACATAATAAATGTTATTGGATCCCAAAAAGCTTCTTCTGCATCCTTATTACATTTAGAGCAAGGCTTTAGTCCAGATATTTTTTCTAGTTCGGCTCTATGTAATATTTCTGGTTTTGTAAAAAATTCATTAAGATTTGGCATTTATTTCCTCAATTAACTTATTAGTAACTTCTGGATTATCTCTTAGATATTGTACTGCTTTAGCTCTTCCTTGTAGCCTTTCTCCATTTACCGTATACCAAGCTCCACCTTTTTCTACAATTCCACACATTTCTGCAACATCTAAAGTTTCTCCAACTTTGTCTACTCCTAGTACTTCTCCTTGGTAGTAGAAATCGTATTGCCCAGATAAATTTGGTGGGGATACTTTGCTGTAATCAACAATCCAATTAACTGGTCTGCCGACTCTTTGTTCAATAATTTTATCGCCAACTTTAATGCCAGCTTTGATAGCATTAGCCTCAGCCTCGGAAGACCATAACTTAATGACAGTGGTGGAAAAGAATTTGACTGCCATTCCTCCCGTAGGTATATGGCTGGCATGCATAGATCCAAATTGGTTTCTTTGTTGGGAGATAAGAACAAGTAATGTATTTTTGTTTGCATAATTTAACATTTTGACTGCGTGGGTCATATCCTTTGCTTCAGCGCCGATCTGTTTTGTATCTTGTAAATCTTTTAATTCATTTCCATCTTTTTCAAAATAAATGGCTGGTAAGAGTGCTGATATTGAATCTACAACAATTAAATCAATATCTGCTTCCATTAATTTAGTTGCAACATCTACCATATCATTAACAGTTTTTGCTGGTGAATAGATTAATTTAGATGAATCTACTCCTAATTGTTCTGCCCATGCTGGATCATAAGATGCTTCTGCATCTATCCAAGCGCAAGTCTTTCCTTCTTTTTGAGCTAACGCAATCATCTGTAGACAGAAAGAAGATTTACCAGCAGATTTATTTCCCCAAACAAGAACTTGTCTACCATATGGAAGTCCGCCACGTAGAGCCATATTTAATCCAATGCTTGGAGTAATCTGCTTATTTACCTGAACATCTTGTGCCGACTGAACTCTTTCTCTTGTTTTAGGATCTAGTTTTGCTAATATATCATCTAATACAATTGTCATTTAAACTACTTTCTATAATAGGGGCTGTTGTAATCTATATATCCAACTTCTAGGTTTCCCCTTGTACATTGAAATCCTATAGAATTTTCTGGTCGATATCCATCGTCTTCATACATTAATTCAAATCCAAATTCATCAGATTTGTCATCATAAGTAACACACATTGCGCTTCCATTATTACTTATAAAATCATTTGGCCATATTTGATCATTTAATAATTCTTTAAATATACTTGCTGGAACTGTAACTTTACCTTGATGTTTTAGTATGCCAACAAATGCTGTTGTTGCTCTTAAATTTTCAAAGATTGTTTTAAGATCAGATTGGTTCATCATATGATTATACCATTAAAATAAATTCCCGTGAAGTCTTGGACGGTCTTTATTTTTATTTATTTTATTTTCTAATACCTCATCAAGGCTATGAGATACTTGATTTTCATTTCTCATTGCTGCATAGATGTCCAGTAAACGAATTATAATGTCAGCCATTTCTTCTACAATTTTTTCAGACCCTTGATTTTTACGGATAGCTTCCAAAACTTCAGTAACTTCTGAATGTACGAGAGCAATTTTATTACCAATTTTATCATAAGAATATTGTCCTTCCCAAAATCCTTTTTCCTTAGCAGTTTCATGAAGAATAGCTGACAAGGCATCTAGACCATAATCTGTTATTAAACTATTCATTTGAATCTGATTCAACATTCTGATTATCATCCTGTTGTTCATTTTTATCCCTTAATTCAAATACAAAAGAAGAAGACTCTTCATTGTATTCAACATTTAAATTTTTATCTTCTTTTGATGCATTTAAAAATATATCAATTGGTATAGATATCTTTTTTTGTGTTTCTAAAATTGCTACTAATATATTTGTAGCATTCATTGCTTGATATATTTCAGATGGTGTTTTTGTCATGCTATCTCCTTTATCATTAATGTTCCGTCATCTAATTTAGATAGAACTGGTTTACTGACCATACCCTCACGCATTTTAGCAAGTACTTTAGCGTACATGGCTGGAAATGCTATTGCTCTAGTTAATTGTTTATTTTTATCAGTCATAACAATATGAGCCATTGTTTTTCCTGCTTTTGTTTTATATGGACTAAAATTAATAACCATCATTTCGTCATCTGCCATATCGTATTGTTTGCGATATAGATAATCTACAAATAAATCAGATCCGTTTGGATCTATTTCATTAATTTTAATATATCTTGCAATACGATTGTCTCCAACAAGAATAAAATACATCTGTCCTGTTTCAATTTGTGTTTGCTCATGATGGAATAAGCCTATAGATCCAGTTTCATCTACAAGTTCTATTCTTGCCCATCCAGTTCCACGTTTAATACTTTTAACCATACCAAACATTGGAAATGATCCTAGATCATCAAAATCTTGAATTGGTCTTGCCTGAGCTTTAATTCTTGGAGGAATAGATTCTAAATTAAATGTTGGTATTCCTAGGTATTCGTAGTAATTTTCTTTTTCTTTACCGCTTCTTGGATTGTCGTCAAAAGCAGCACCGCCAATAGCATTAAGAGCAGATACAGCCCTACTGTTAATACCGCTACCTTTTTCAGAGGCTTTTTGTACGAAATCGGAATAATTGGCATAGGGTCTCTTTTCTATAATTTTATTTGCAATACTATCAGAAATAAATTTAATTTCTGCTAATCCAAATTGAACTGCATCTTGCTTTAATGAAAAATAAACTTCTGACTCATTGATGTGTGGAAGTAATACTTTAAGATTTAATCTTTTCGCCTCAATTAAATATTCTGTTCTGGCATCTTTATCATTTTCATTTTTAAGAATTGAAAACATGAATTCAAGAGGGTAATACTTTTTAAGCCAAGCTGTATAATAACTAAGCATGGAATAAGCAACAGCGTGAGAACGATTAAAAGAATAACCTGCGTGAGCTTCAAAATCATGCCATAAGGCCTCGGCTTTCTTTTTAGAAATGTGCTTTGAAGCCCCATCAATAAATTTATCTTTGAACTGGTCAAATTCTTTTGCATCTTTTTTCTTACCAATAATCTTGCGGACTTTATCAGCCTCAGACCAAGACATCCCTCCTAAGTGTACGCAGGCTTGCATAACCTGCTCTTGATATATAATAACACCATATGTATTTTCAGTAAAAGGTTTCATAATTTCATGAACGTATGAAACTGCTTCTTGACCTTGTTTTCTATTTATATAAGATGCACCTACAGTATTCATAGCTCCTGGTCTAACAAGGGCATTTGATGCTGCTAAATCTTCAAACTTATCAACACCCATTTTAATTAATAAATTTGTATAGGGGGTAGCTTCGGCTTGAAATACGCCTTTGGTATATCCTTCGCTTAATGTTTTATAAACTTCAGCATCATCTAATGGTAGCTCTGATAAATTAATTTCTTTTCCATGTCTTTCCTTTATTGCATTTAATGTGTCTGAAATAACTGAAAGAGTTTTTAAACCTAATGCATCTACTTTAATTAAACCAATGTCTGCAACCGTATCCATATCGTAAGCAACTACTGGAATACGGCCAGAAACTTTATCTTGTGCATCTTCTCTAGATTCAATTGGAGCATATTTTCTTAAATCATCTTTAGCAACAACAACACCTGCAGCATGCACACCAACAGATCTAATTTTTCCACGCAATCTTTCTGCAAGCCATACTACTTCTGGATATTTAGTTCTGAACTCTTTAGTATTAGGAGACTCCATAAAGTCTTCAAATGTATCAATTGATTTCATAGCACGATTTACATCTTGTAATGGAACCATAAATACACGAGCAGCATCACGAACTACGCCCTTGTCTTTAAAATAAGTAAATGTAGAAATAGAGGCTACGTGTTTAAATTTTTTCTTTAAGTAATCTTTGACCTCTTTGCGACGGCGGTCTTCAAAATCAGTATCAATATCTGGGAAGTCATTGCGCTCTGGATTGATAAAACGGAAAAACAATAAATCATATTTAATTGGATCAACATCTGTAATTCCTAGGGCATAGCAGACTAAAGAGCCTGCTGCGGAACCACGCCCTGGACCAACCATAATATTATTTGTTTTAGCCCAGTTAATCATATCTGCCACAACCAAGAAATATGAGGCAAAGCTTTTCTCTTTAATAACTTCAAGTTCATCTATTAATCTTTGCTCGTATAAGTCATTTCCCATCCATGACGAGGTCAGGTGTAGCCTTTCTAGGCCTTCAAAGGCCATCTGGGAGAGCTTTTCGTCTGCGTTAGTCTTAGGTACTGGGAGTAGGTCTAACCCCCTCTTAAAGTCGTATTCTGCAATTTTATCGGCTATCTCAATTGTATTATCATAAATGTCTGTTCGTTTAATATCACATTTATTAAAATCTGCTTCTATTTCTTCCCTAGTCTGTATAAATAAATTATAATCCTGAAATGATATTCTGCGGTCTGGATATAGGTAGTTAAATCTATCTAGCATATTATTCATATTTCTAGACATTTCAAAGTCCGCCTCTTTATCAGACTTAGGTGATGTAGAAAGAATAAGCATAGCTTCTTCTAATATCTTGTCTTCACCTTTAGCAAAATGAGCATCGCCTGTTGCTACCGCTTTAATTTTTAATTCATCTGCTAGTTGAAGTAATTTTTCATTTATTTCTTTGGGGTTATGAGATTGAACCTCAACGTAAAAATCTTCGCCAAAAGTCTGCTTAAAATCTTTGAGTATAAGTTTGGCTTCTGTGAACTCCTGGCGTTCAATGCATTTACTAATAAGACCATTGAGACATCCACTAAGTACAATAATACCTTCCGCATATTCTTTTAATACCTCCCTGTCAATTCTTGGCTTATGGTAGAAACCTTCATTCCATGCAAGTTCTTGTAAAATATTAATATTTTCTAATCCCTTATTATTTTTAGCAAGAAGGATAATATGATTATATGCCTGAATTGATTTATCTGTAGCCGATGATCTATCAAACCTATCGGTAGGAGATATATAAGCTTCTACTCCTAGTATTGGCTTAATTCCAATTTCTTTACATGCAAGTTGCATATCACGATGTGACGACAATGTTCCATGATCAGTTATTGCAATAGAAGTCTGGCCAGCATCTTTAGCTGCTTGCGCCAATTCTAGTGGAGAATTTAATCCGTCCATAAGGCTATAATAGCTATGAACATGAAGGTGAACAAAGTTTGTCATAAAAGCATTCTACTAAATAAAATAGGGGATGACAATAGTCATCCCCTAGGTTATTAATTTACCACTCTACGCTACCAGTAGCGCTTGGTGATTCTTCTCCACCTTCACCATTAAAGAAGGCTTCTTGCTCTGTATAGGGTAGGTCACGGACTGCAACCTTTTCCAATTCATACAACTCTAATCCAGATGAATCAAATGGTGTTTCATCTTTGGCAAGTGGGATTGCTGTATAACTGGTGTCTGTTTTTGTGCCTGTACGCTTAATGCGCCACATTAAATTTGAAATGCTACCCATTTCGCCAGCATATTCAATTAATGTAGGGGTAATAGTCTTTCCGCTACTTCCCTGAGACAAGATGGCAACGTATGGCTCTTCAGTACCATCATCTACAAGAACATTAATGTAGAGTCGTGAACGACCCTTCCATCCTGCCTTGTAATCTTTACGATGTTGTTCGCATCCCCAGCATTTACCTTGATCATCATTTGTGCATAGGGCTTTACGCTTATAATCTTTAGGATTAGTATGCTCTACAGCAATAAACCCTAAGCTATTTTTTTCATTATAATGTGGTGAGTCTGGATCTAACTCTTGAAGAAATCTAATTTTAACGCTTTGTGAGTCATCTAGTTTTAACCAACGAGCTTTTGTGCCGTCGCCGCCAGATGATTGCGGCTTATCCATTACTTTATTTAAATCTTTTAGTCCTTTTACAAGACCCATTTTCTTTCCTCTTTCTATAGTTGATAGTATAAATCTATCTGTTGTTTTATTATATCATAAGTTCCAAGATTTGTATTCAATATCAGAAACTGAATTTTTAATACAAGTCTTTATTTCTTCTTCTGTTAAATCTCCTGCATCTTTGGCCTCATGTGGATATATCTTACCATATGAATAAGAAGCCCACAAGATATCTTTATTTCTTAATTTACTAGAAATTGCCAAGCCTAATTGTCTTCCAGCCTCATCGGCATCTGTCATGATAATAATCTTATTAAAATATCTATTTAGTAATGCAATATTTTCAGTAGATATATGTCCACCTAATGTTGCAACAACATTTGGGAACCCAGATTGATGAATTCTTATTGCATCAAAACTAGATTCAGCAATGATAACTTGATCACCAATTTTTTTTGCTCTATGTATATTAAACATAGTTTTATTTTTTGGAAGGTTAGTACTATTTTTAAATCTTTTTTCTGATATAGATCTTCCAACTAATCCTACTGGAATTCCATCTGGACTATGTACTGGGACAACAACCATACCTTGTGCCTCTGAATATCCTAATTTAAAATACGTCATTGAGTCATGATTAATTCCACGAGATTCAAAATAGTCTCTAGCATTTTTGTTTAAAGCTAATTCTAAAGACAAGTCGTCTAATTTCTTTTGATCAAATTCTACGAAATCTGGTTTGTCCTCAAACATTTGATTTAAGACTTCATCAAAATTATCTAAAGCTTGAGATTCTTTTGCTGTAATTAATCTTATAGCCTCAAAATCATTTTT
>Ga0129333_10001856_pt1 | contig 19406 bp, 22 predicted proteins | sample CPB6_08_DNA_FD_94474 | JGI IMG/M metagenome (GOLD analysis project Ga0129333, IMG submission 94474) | Freshwater to marine salinity gradient microbial communities from Chesapeake Bay, USA - CPBay_Sum_0.6_0.8_DNA | ecosystem: Environmental > Aquatic > Marine > Coastal | place: USA: Chesapeake... | reverse complement strand
GTCCCGCTCAGCGAGAACCAGAACGTCGAGGAGTACAAGATCCTCATCTCGGACGGTCTGTACGCCCGCATGTTCCCCATGTTCGACATCGTGATTCCGGTCACCGCACATTGGGACATCCGTGAGGTCAGCCGTGACCAAGAGACCAACGTGGGCGGCAAGACCGTTACCCGCAAGGTCACCTCGCAGGAGAAGGTCCGCCGTCACTACTGCTCCTTCGACAATCCCAAGCTCGAAGGCATCGCCAAGGTCCGCACCCTGTCACCGCTGACCACCATTGAACTGCCACGCGAAAGTGCGTGGACCACGTTCTGCGCTGCCTACGAGAGCGCGAACGCCGCCCGCTGACGCGGGAGCGGGCGTTCGCTACCACAATCGTTTCGTTTCTTTTCTTTCACCCATCTCTTCGGAGAATCAGATGCCCATTGAGAATAACGTCAAGGCAATGTTCAACTCGCTCAACAACACCTTCGCTAGCGTGCAGCCCGACAACGGCATGGGCGCCGGTGGCTGGTGGCCCGCCGAGGGTCAGCACGAAGTCTTCGTGTCTGACATCAACGTGCGCAACAGCGAGTACAAGTTGCCCGACGGACAGAAGGTGCCCGGCACCGACATCACGTTCCGTTACCAGCTCATCAACGACACGGCCTCCCCCACCGAGCCCCGTTCGTTCGACGGCTCGCCCTTCCGCCTCCCGCTCGACACCAGCGTCCTCGATGACAAGGGCCGCATCCGCGTCGAGATCGAGATGCGCCGCCTGAAGGGCCACCTCCAGACCATCCTCCGCCGCGACGTCAAGGACATCGGCACCGCCATCGGTGACGCCGATAACAAGATCAAGGGCGCAGAGGCTGTCGCGGTGGTCGTGAAGTGCCAGTACGACAACGTGAACGGAAAGATCTACCGCAAGGACTTCCTCGTGAAGCCCCTTGCCGGTTGATCTGTTACACTACCGAGACCCCACCAGCCGGGGGAGGGTTACCCGCAAGGTGCCCTCCCCCTCATAGTCCCCCGGATAGCCCCCTGGCTGCGACCGCACGACGGAACGCGCCAGGGGGTTTCCGCGGGGGGACTGAAAGGATTCCTTGTATAAGACCCGCTTTGTGTTCCAGCTCCCCCTCGCAGATGCTGGGAAGGTGGCGTCCTACGTCACTAGCGTTCTCGCAACAAGCGGCCATGTTCCCTCAGACGTTCGGGTGCAAGCCGATGATGACAACAAGACGCTGTTCTGCACCGTCTCCTACCTCACCCACACCTCCCACGAAAGCAACGCAATCATCGGCGACTGGAAGCTGCTCAGCCCGCGCACGCAGGTCGAGCGGCTGCACGTGATGGACCCGGACAAGTTCGAGACCGCCATCTCTGCGGGTGTGAACGGTCGCGCGCTGCGCCGCGACCTAGCCCGCGAGGTACGCAACCTCTGCACCCTTGGCGTTGGTTCAGGTGGCATTCTTGACTATATCGCCGAGTGCGAATCAGTCATCGCAGAAGCACGGGGGATCGTAGAATCCCTACGTGCACAAGTCTGAACACGGTCTCTCTGCCGTCATCAGCCAACGCCATCGCGGCGAGCCCTGGTCGATCACCGGCCCCTCCCCCTACGCCGACACCACCGAACCCCTCCCCGCCTTCGCGGGAACCCTCCTGACCCCCAAAGGCTGGTGGGGCATCGTCCTGCACTGCGCACGTGGAACACACCCCCAGACCGCAGTCTCCCACTTTGAACCCCACCTACCACCCATCCGGTGGCACGGGCAGCGCGCAAGCATCGGCCTCTACCGCATGCCCAACCGGGAACTCATCGTCTCCTCCCGCATCCAGCAACCAGCACTCGATGAGATGATCGCCGCACTTGCCGAAGACATGGGTACCGAGCGCGCCGAGACCCGCTTCGATCGCCGCCGTGTCCCCGCCGGTGTCCGTTACCTCCCCGGCCAGCAGCTTCAGCTCTGGTTCTCTCTCTGACTGCCCTGCTTGCGTGGCTGCTGTGACCATCGGTAGATATCACCGCGCTCACCGGGCACCTGCGCTTCCATCAACTGACCCGGCGCATACTCCTGCACCGCCTGACGGTACACGTCGCGCGCCGTCTTATCAATCGACTCCAGCGTCCGGCCCACCACGCTCTCCTCACGCACCTTGATCGCCTGCTTCATCTGCTCCTGCGTCACGGTCAGCGGCATGCCGAACCGCCGCTCGAACTCCCGCTTCACCTTCCCAGCAGCTTGAAGGTTGTTGCCAAGTACCGACGCGATGTACTGCCGACGCCCCTCGCGGATCGCATCCCGGTTCTTCAGCAGGAACTGACTCACCTCCTGCGGATTCCCAAACCTACCCAAGTCCGCACCAAACGACTTCAACACCACGTCGCTGGTGGGGTACTGCCCTATGAACCGACCGTCCGACTTGAACACCGGCACCATGCCACCCTGAGCCTGGCTCCAGTCCGCATACGTCTTCTGCAACCCAAGCGCCTGCAACGTCTCGCTCGGATCCATTGAACCAAGCGCACGGCTCAGCGCAATACCACCCGGCAGCACACGCGGCGCAATGTCCTTCAGGATCTCCACGTCCTGCGTCGCAAGCAACTTGACCGCATCAAAGCCGATGTCCACCACAGGCGGCACGTACACCTTTGGCTCATCCGCCGACAGCGCCTGCTGGCCCCCCACCAGATCAGTCATGCCGAACGCAAGGCCCCTGCTCACATCAATCCCGAGCGCACTCTTGCCGATCTCGTACGCCACCGCACTCGCTGCCATCAACCGCACAGTGTCCACGAGCGTCGTGCCCAGCTTCCCGCTCACCTCACGACCCGCAAACGAACGCGTGCCGCCCATCATCGCAGGGACCGTGAACAGGTTCGCAAGCGATCGGATGCCGTACTGCGCGAACTGACGGAACGCAGGCTCCCTCAGCACGGGCGCGTAGAACAGAGACGGACGGTTGATGGGGTTCGTGCCAAACTGGAACTGCTGCACAGCCTGCGTCGCATCAAGCTGCGCCCGGTAGAAATCGTCGCCAGCCATCCGCCCAGCACGCTGGTACGCGTTCAGCACCGCATTCGCAGTCACCGTCCGGTTCAGCGTCTCGCTGAGCTGGAACGGCTTCATCATCATCTCGAGGAACCGGAACTTCGGATTTCCAACCTCAATCCGTGCGCCGTATCCACTCCGCTCCAGCATGTCGAACGTGCTGCTGATGTCCGCAATCTGCGTCAGGTCCACGTCCTGCCCACCGAACGAACGCCTAAACGCACGCTGCATCGCTGCATTTCGCGCGTCAGCCGTAGGCCGCAGCCCAAGCTTCGCACGTTCCTGCATGTAGTTGCCGATCATTTCGATGCTCTGCGCATACGCCTTGACCGTGTTGTTGAACCCCAACTGATGCACGCTCTGGAGCGGCTGCAGCATGTTCACCAACACCGTGCCCAGGTTCAGGCCCATGTGGCTCACATACAGGCTGCGGGTAATCGCACCCATTGGCATGAACTCCATGCCAGTGGAGTCCGTGGCCCACCGTCGCATGTCCGTCACAAATCGACCAGCATGCCCGCCCTTCTTCTCAACTGCCTTCATGAGCCTGCTGTTCGCAAGCCGCTCCACTCCCTGCCGGATCTGACCAGCAACGGCAATATGCGCTCCATCGTCCAGCGGACGAATGCCCGTAATCGCGGGCAGGATGTGCTTGCGCCACAGGTTCGAGGAGTACTTGTCGCCTGGCCGTTCCGTTGCTGCTGAACGCAACTCCGTGTCAATCAGCATGGCGAGGTTGTACCCACCAGCCGGACGCTGCTCCTCCGGAACCCCCACCAGCCCGCGCGTAGACGCCACAACACCACCACGTTCCCGTTGGCCGGTGGGGCCAGGGTAACGCACGTTGGAAGCAGCAGGCACAAAGTCCTTGAGCGTCACGCGCACCATCGGGTCAGCAGCCGCGTCCATCGCGTAGTACGCGTAGTCGCGTGCAGTGCTGCTAACGTACTTATCTGCCGCAATGTCAGGACGCAACCGCATCGTGCGGTAGAAGTTCTGGTTCGCAATCTGGCCCTGCACACGCTCACGCTGCTCCGCAATCAGCTCCTCAATCTGGTCGGTGCCCCCAAACCGATCCGCAATTCTGCGCAGGTCATCCGGGTCCCACGGCACTTCCGTAGTCCTCGTACGCGCAAAGGTACGGCTACTCGGACGCGCACCAACTCCCTGCACTTCTTCGGTAGCGACCTTGCCGGTGTAGGGGTTGTACGCAATGCGGGCACCCGTAGCATCACGCGCTTCGACCGTGTTGCGTGGGCGGTAGTTGGGATCCATGAACCCCTCCGACATCGCCTCGACCACCACATCCTCAATCTCCTTCGCTGTAGCCCCCAGCTTGACGCCGCCCTTCGACCGCTTGCTTGCCCGGATCAGGGGCCCAGCCACCTCATCGGTCAACAGCGCACGCAGCGTCTCCTGCCCATCCGCATTCAGCACACCGCTCTCGGTCAACTGATTGCTGCTCCGCATCTCCATCAACTGGCCCTGCGCCAAACGCAGCACCTTGTCACGGTCGATCACGAAGTTCCCGGTCCGCGCAAACTCAGCCTCATTCCCCGCCACCAGCACCTTGCCCGCGAGGTAGAGCTTGTTCTCTGCCTCCATGAACCGACCGAGATCAAACTCCCGGATCACCGACTCAATCGCCTCATCATCCGCAACGTATCGCGGACGCGTAATGCGGGTGAACACGGGCTTGACCCCACCAGCCAAGTTGCTCGCAGGGTCGAGGAACACAGCTTCCGGATCCCGCGTGGGGTCCACTCGCTTGGGGTTTGCACCAAGCTTCACCCTCAGTGCGTCCACCCCCACCCGCTCCATCATGTCGTACGCGGTCTCCGGCACATCTGTTGGCCCAAGGCCAGGAATGTCTTCACGCCTCGTGCCCACCACGATCTGCCTAAGCAACGCTGCTTTCTCAGGGTTGAGCCTAGAAAGCGTTCGCTTCGTATCTCCCCTGAACGCTTCCTTCAGTCCGTCGAACGTAGCCTGGTCGACCTCAACCGTCCGCAACTTCTTGTTGGCCGGGTTGGTGGGGTCCGCGCGAATCCGCACAAAGTGACGCGCGGGCGCAGTCGACCTCGCGGCAATGACCTTCTCTGACCTTTCGCGGTCAAAGGCAAGACGCTTGATGTCGAGCACGTCAAGGATGTCACGCAGATCCCGCGCCACTGCCTGGTTAGGGGCAAGGTCAGGATCCAACGAGTTCAGTCGCACGTTGTGCTTGCGCCCAACCCGCTCCAACAACCCCCGCAACTCCGGCTCAATTATTGCGACCAACTGGCGGGAAGTATCGTCAGTCTTGCGGGCAAGGACCTGGGCAAGCGGCGCAATCTTGCGGCCAATCGAATCCGTCGCACCACTCGTCAGCCCAAGCTGACGGAGGATTGGGAAGTTCTCCACCCCCATCTTCCCTGCCCAGTGGCCACCCGTACCGCCCGCAAAGAACCGACGGCCAACCGCCAAGTTCCTCGCGGCGACCCCACCAGTCCCCATAGTCAGCATGCCAAGCCACACAAACGGATTGGTGAACACATCAATCACCGTGTCGGACACGGCATTGCCACCGTACGACTCCTTCATCCGCTGCACAAACGTCTCGCGCTCCCGCGGACTCAACGATGCCGGATCAAACAGAACGCGACTCACCGAGTCGGTGGTCGCGATTCCGTTCGCCAGCTGGCTGATGATGACCGCTGGCTTGTCGTAGCTCCGGATCGGGTCAAACACCCGTTACCTCCAGATCACTTCAGCCGAGAGCGGAAGCGAATGGTCACGCAGCCATGAGTGTTGGCCTGAGCGGCATCAAACTTGAGCATAAGCCAGCTGCCAGCCGGGACAAAGTTGTTGTTCGTGTTGATGGTGGGAATGGTCGTGCCAAGCACGTTCGTGGAAACGGTCGCGGTCTGCAGCGACACGAATCCGGTCGTCGCCTGAACGGTCGTGGCGTGCACCACCTCAACGGTTTCAGCAGTTCCTTCAACAACCGAGATGCCGATAGCAATGCTGTCAACGACGATGCCGGTGCTGTTGTTGGCGCGCGGCTCGACGTACATAAACGGAATCGTAAATGCACCAGTGCCTTCAGAAGCCTGACTGAAGGGAACGGTCACAATCTGAAAGTAGTCGGGGTAGTGCTCGTTGGGAAGAGTGGGTTCGCCAGGCATGGTTTGCTCCTTGGTCTATAAGTTTACTGTCCAAACTGGCCTTCCGCCATGGAACGGCCAAGTTCCTGAAGAAGATCAACACGCTTGCCCCCACCAAGCACCACAGCTCCCTGCGGCAACCGGCGGCCAGCAGCGACCGTAGCGTACAGATCCGGGGCGCTGCGCTCGAGGTTCGCAAGGTTCTGCTGAATCGAGAACTCCATGCTCTTGCGGGCAGCCTGGTCGGCCATCTCCTGCAACGCAATCTCCCGCTGGCCCCGCTGGAAGTCAAGGAACGCAGCTTCCTCAATCGGACGCTGAACCGCTCTACGAACCAGCCCACTCCCTACAGCAGTACCCGCCGCAGCGCCAAGCGTCGCCAGAGCGATCAGCGCATTCCGCTGCCGCCGATTGGCACGGTGCCGGATGCCCGGATGGTTGGCACGAATTGCCTCCAACTTCCGCTCACGCCTGGCCGGATCAAGGCGCGGACCCATTGTCCGCGGGTCATAGGGCGTGTCGGACGCTTCGGTCGCACCCTTGGGAATTGGCTTCTTTCTCTTTGCCATGGGGATCGCAGGGTTAGTACCCCATTGCCTCGCTCATGCGGATGATTTCCATGGGCGTCAGCTTCCGCTCATTCTGGAGGTTGGCAAGCCGGATCTCAGAACCCAAGAGCAGCGCATCCAACTCCGAATTCCTGCGGCCAAGCGATTGCCGTGCTCGTTCCACGTTCCGACCAATACTGCTCAACGAACGAGTCATGTCCCGCTCCAGCGCAAGAGCCTCAAGGTTACGGGGCACGCCACCCCCCACCAGCCCACCAAGTTCATCCATGCCGACATTGGCGCCCCCGGCCCTTCCTGCCCGCTGCTGTTCAAACTCGTCCTGGATCTCCAGCTGCCGACGCAGCATCCGCTCCTGCTCCTCCTCGCTTGGCATTCCATTGCCCATAAGTAGGAATGGAAGTGAACCAACAAGACCACCTACCAGAGCACCAGTAATAGTGCCCGGAGGCCCGAGAAAAGAACCAACTTTAGCACCAGCAACAGCGGTTCCTACAGACATTAGGAGACCTCCGTGAACACGATTGCGTCCTCGTGGTCAGGCGAGCCTGCCCGACCAACACTACCCCGCCAGCTGGTGGGGGACTGCCGTTCAACGTAGATCAGCACATCCTGCTCCTTGAACACGGGGTCATGCCGAACTTCCCATAGCCACGCACGCAACTGCTTGGGGGTCATCTTACCGAACTCACGACCGAGACCCGGCACCTCAATGTACGCCAACTTCCCGAGCCGCTGGAACCCGTTCTCCGCCTGCGGCGTTGACAGCCCTACCCCAAACTTGTGGGCCATGTACGACAACAGGTGACTCATCCGCTTCCAGTCAGCCATTACTGAATCAGCCCCTGAATGCCCTGCCTGAGAACGCCAGCCTCTTCCTTCATCCCAGCAAACGGAGCACGCGCATCACGACGAGCACGAGCACGCTCAAGCTCCTCCTGCTTCATGCGTCCACGCTCCACCAACCCCGCAATCTGGGCCTGACGATCCTGCATCGTGGGCAGAGGGCCCGGCTGGCCACCCATCAACCCAGACACAAGGATATCGGTGTCTTCGCGCATCGAGGCGGGCGCATACTGCTGCGCATAATCAACCAATCCCCCAATATTGCCAGCAGTAATCCGCCTACGGACCCCCGCAGCAAACGCCTCAAGATCCTTTGCGTCCGCCACATTGATGCTGCCACCGGCTCGCGCAAGAAGATCGCGCTTAATCTGAAGTGCCTGTGCCTGCTGTGCAAGAGCCTCAGTCCGCAAACTCCGCTGTCCGCCACTTGCCAGAGTCGCATTGAGCGCCTGGGTCGTTGCGTTGTAGTCCTTGCCCATCTCCTGCGCAAGACTATTGAAGATCACTTGGGTAGCGAGTGGATCAACACCAGCAGCCTGCAACGCCTGAAGCTGCTCAGGAGTGACCTTGCTTGAGGTAAGCATATCCACAATTGCGGAATTGGCTGCCTCTTGGTTATAGCCCTTCAAGCCAGACATACGCCCAAGAGCAGAAGAAATTCCGGCTGCCGTCGAAGAGATTGCCTTGCGACGAATTGTCTCAGGGCTGTCCACCCCACCAACCAAAGCCATAGACGTTTCCATTGTCGGAGAAAGACCTTCAATGGGAATACCACTTGGCTTGAGCGTGATGTATGCCAAACCCTCAAGCTCCGCATCCGACAAGTTGACATTCGAGCCAAAGAGAAAATCTGCCAGCGGAAAACCACCCTCCGCAGACATAGCCTCGCGCCCGCCAATAAATGCGCGGACGTTTGCGCTAGCAGCGTTCTTGCCCTGCGCACGAACCTCATCAATTACGGTTGGCGTAAATGCAACAGCGGCCTCTCTCCGCTCATTAAACACCTGAGCCGTTTCGCCTGCCACCTCAAGCAACCGGTCAAGGTACTGCTTTGCCTGAGTTGCTGTCTTGCCCTCAAGGTTTTGAGCAGTCACAATCTGAACGCTGAGGTCATTGTATTCATCAGTCAGCGTTGCAAGTTCAGCTTCAGCAGCAGCAGCCTCATCTTCCTGCCCCTTTGCACGCGCTTCAGCAGCGCTCACCTTCACAAGCTCAAGCTTGAGCTGCAGATCCTGCGCACGCTTCGCGACGTTCTCCTCAAACTTCCGAGCCATGTCCGCCTGAGAAGCCTGGAATGCCTGCTCTTCCCGAAGCCTCTGCATATCAGCAGCCCGACGGTTTGCAGCCTCAGTACTATCAAACTGCATCTGCTGCTGGTTCTGGAGGAGGTTCATGAGCGCAATGCGCTGACGCTGAGCCAACTCGGCCTGCGCCTGCTGCTGTGCCTGCTGCATGCCCATAGCCTGCTGACCACGAGCCTGGTCCACATCCTCGCCGCCAAGGATGTTGGCAATCGTCTGGTCAAACCCGCCGCCACCACCGTAGGGACTCGTCAACTGGCTTGCCATTACGACCTCCCAAACAAGTTCATGAAGTAGTTACCAGGCATGTCACCGGGTCGAGCACCGACTGCCTGCACCTGACGTGCAATCATTTCGGCAAGGCTCACGGGACCAAGCGGTGCTTGCTGGAGAATCTGCGCCATCGCAAGGTTGCCCTGCAACTGGTTCTGGAACGCCGACGCATACGCGCTCTGCATCAGGCTGCCACTGAACTGGTTGAAGTTGGAAAACATGTTCGCGATGTTGCTCTCCATCTCTAGACCCATGCCAGTACGAGACATCGCAAGACCACCCATGGCCCCACCAGCCTGAGCCTGAAGTCCGCCGATGGTCGCACCAGCCGAAGCCTGCAACTGCGAAAGTGATCCGCGCGCAGCAAGCAGGCTGTCCGCAGCTGCCTTGTCTGCCTGCGCCACCAAGCCAGCAGTCTGCTGCTGCATGTTCATGCGCAACTCGTCGCGCATCATCGAACGCTGCTCTTCGCTCAGGTTGCTGTCGCTCGCAATCGCATTCATCTGGTTGGCGTACTGGTTCTGCAACCCCGCCACAATCGACGCACTCGAGTCCTTGCGCAGAATCTCGCGCTCGTCAATCGCTCCCTCCATCGTCTTGATGGCCTTGCCAAAGTAGCTGCCCGCAGTCTGCGGTGCCTTCCCCAGCATGCCCATCGCCTTCTCGTAGTCGGCCTGACCAGACTCGAACATCCCGCGCATCGCACCGGCCGCGCCCGTAATGTCCTGCCGGTACTGCCCAAGCCCGCCAAGGAGCGCACTCAACTGCTGGCCGGACTGCTGCGTGGCACGCTGCATGTTGCCAAACAGTCCGCCGTACAACCCCAACTCCGTCTGCCTTGCCCGCTCCGCGTTCGCGAAGTCAGACATCAGCGCACCCTGCATCAGCTCGCCGTACGTTGGTCCACCGCCCCCACCAGGCACATACTGCTGAATCCGCTGCGCATTCATGCCAGGGAAACTTGCATATGGGCTAAAGCCACCTCGGCCAGAAGTGGCCGTCGGTGCATATGCGGCACCACCAGTCTCAGGATTAAAGTAACCCGTGAGGTATGGGTTGTATGCCATATTCGTGCCGCCATACGGCGCGCCACCGCTTCCCTGGTTTGATCCAAAGAGACCGGCAAATGGATTACCACCCCCGCCGCTTCCGCCAAACAGGTTCTGCAGCGCGCTCCAGTTGAAGCTGCTCATGCCATTCCCCTCCGAGAATTGATCGCTCCGCTAATCAGAAACGGGTTGAAGCCTCCGCCGCCAAACCCACCAGCCTGATATCGCTGGCGAGCCTGGTCCTGTTCGGGACTTCCGTACTGCCCGCTTCCGCCCTGTGCGCTCCCGTATCCGCGGCCACCGCTGGCGTACGGCACGTTGCCGCCCATCCCCTTCGCGCCGCCGAACAACGCCATCAGCAGCTGCTCAAAGCTGGGCTGGGCCTGCGGTGCTGGCTGGGTGGGGGCCTGCGGCGGCGCGGCTTGCGGCGCAGCCTGATAGCCCACCGAGTTAAAGCCCCTGTTGCCGCTGGCAAACACGCCCGGAGCCTGGCCGTACGTCGTTGATGGCGAGAATGAACCGCCATATTGCGTTTGAAAGCCAGGGAATGAACCGAAGAAGTTCATCAATACGTCCTCCGAGTACGGTCTGTCGGGAGCATTCTACCCTTTACCTGGACCCCCACCAGCCGATATCCCACGTTTGATAGGTAAACCTCGACGCCGGGGGTAAGCCATTGGCCGAGGATTCCGTGGGTGCTGAAGGATGCCCAGACCGCAGAGTCGCCTTCCGACAGCGAGTCGTTGACAATCGTGCCCTCCCGGTCGGTGGGCTTGGACGTCAGGTAGGGGGTGTAGTCGTTGTTGCGGTACAGCAGGGCGTTCCAGAACAGATTCCAACTGGACTTGGGTGAGCTTCTTACATCGCAGAACACACACCCAAGACTGCTAGGCTGCTTGACCACAAACTCCTCAGTCGGATCCTGCCCAATTCGCATCGGGTGCCCAACCCACTTCAGGTAGATCGGATCAATGCTAATGTCGTGGCTCGCAGTCAAGCTTGAGTTGTCGCTCGCAGGTGCCACCACAAATTTCGCGGTGGTTGCGTCAACGATCTGGAACTTTGTGTCCGTAAAGTTCTTTCCGTCATTGCGATTGGTGTACACGTACGACCCAATCATCCGGGCAGCCGCAGTCGCACTGGTAGTCGCAGGGTTGATGGTGTTCGTAGAGTTACGGACATCAACCACCGAAAGAGACTGAAGCGTGCAGGTGTTGTCGTAGTAGCTTCCACTATTCGGTGTTACCTTGAACCCATTGAGATTTGATGACACAAAGTGGTCACACTCGCTGTCAAACATGTAAATCACGGGATCTGCACCAGACTCCGGGAACGCCTTGTCACCCGTATTCCGGCACGGCATGAACACAGCAGGCCGGAAGTTCGTGTTCGTCACGAGGTCCGGGTACGGCGCATTGGTTAGGAACAACGCACGGGGCACCAACTGTCCGTCCGTGTCCTGCCACCATCCCTGCGTGACCTTCCCGAAGTTCTGATCCCTCAACTCGCTCACCACCCCCGTCGAGAACCAGAACTGTACTGCCGTCTGGCGGGTGGGGTTCAGGATGTACATGCACAGCGTAGCCGGGTCGAACGCAAAGCTGACCTTCGTCAACTCCTGCGCGCCAGACGTCCCCGAATACCACTCGTCCATCACCAAGTCATCAATGGCCTGCACGTCATCCAACTTCCCATCCGGAAACACCGCCTTCAACCCCCGGTAGTTCAGGTAGTACACCACCGGACCCACGCTGCATGCCGCATACGGCCCCACCACGCCGAATCCCTGGTGCGCAGGCACGACCTTCACGAACCCGCTGCTCTTGTCGAAGAGCTGCACGCCGATTCGCGTCAGGCCCGCCATGATCTGCCCAGACCGGCGGAAGCAAGTAACCGCATCACCAACGCTTGGCGGCTTGTACTGGCTCTTGGCCGTGAACAACTCAACGCTGCTCTCCGTGCTGGAACTCCACCGGGTCTCACCCGTACCCGTCAGGTCCGACGTCCCCTCGCTGATGTTCCCCACCAGCAAGGTCCCGTCCAGCATCCCCGCAGCACCGCCCTTCGGCATCGTCTCGTAGTACGCGCTGCGGTCGGTGTACACGTCCTGCATCACCAGCGCGCTGTCCTTCAACTGGTACGCGTACCGGAAGTACTTAATAGTGCTGCCGCTCGGCAACGTACCACCGCTCGTCCTGATCGGCAGATCCGTTACCGTGTACGTCGTACTCAGCGTGATCTGCGCCTCAAGCTGCAAGATGCCCCCCGTGTACGCCCCAGCTGCATTCTGAGTCCGCACACTCCGGTACACGTTCAGTGTGTCGAACTTGCTGCTGTCGTAGATCCCATCTATGAACAGCTTCTTGTCGGTCGTACCCGCGAACGTGAAGTCCACGTTGTCGCTGATCTGCGTCTTGCGACCGCTCAGGCTGTCCTCAAACTGGACCGCAAGGCTGTACGTTCCTTCGTCCAGCAAGCACCCCGTCCCCAAGTTCGACACCACAAACGGACCCGCACCAGCCGTACCAGCAGCGGGCGTAGTCGAATCGTTGATGCGGCAGAACACCACACTTCCCGCTGGATTCGCCACGTTGGTGGGGTCAGGGAACCACGACGCAAGGTGCGCACTGCTCGCAGCAGTCGGGAAGTCCACCTCAACCGGCGGAGATGCGCCATTCACGAACATGCGGGCATTTGGCTTCTTGCCCGCACCTGCACTCGTGTTCACCTGCGGCGTCGTTTCCTGCGGGCTCGCAACGTACTTGAAGTAGATGCTGACTGGCACGCTTCCGCGCTGGAAGAAGTACACGGCCTTGCCCGTGGTCTCGACCGTCATGATCGAGTTGTTCTTGTTGTCTACCGGACTCAGCACACCAGCGTCGCCGATGTTCTCCTTCAGCACCTTGCACTTCCACGCATCCACAGGCGTACCGCCCGTGTTCTGCGGCGCGTAGTAGTCCATCAGCAAGTCGTAGTTGCTGTTGCAAGACACGCCAGCCACATCGTTCGGACGCTTCGCTACATACACAAATCCCCACACCCGCTTGTCCGACCCAGCGATCACGCTGAACGACCAGAAGTCAATCACGCTCGATCGGTGCCCAAGCGCAACGTACGGGTTCACATTGCTGTTACCAGGAAACTCAGTCCCCGGCGCTTCGGTCATCTTGAAACGGTGCATCTCCCGGAACCCGGGGAACGGCTTCAGCCCACCATCACTTGAGCCGTCAACCCCCACCAGCTCGCTGGCGGATCCGATGGGCACACCAGTGCGCGAGGTGGACTTGTTCTCGCTCGCCTTCAGAAGCGAGTAGGGCCAGATGATGTCTGTCTCGGGGACCTGCATCCCTCAATCCTACCCGTTTACCGGCCATTTCCCCAACGGACACTTGGCCGCAGGCATGCCCCATTTCACCTGCAATTTGCTGCGTTCCCACTCCGGGCACCCGCAGCTCTTGCAGTACCACTCCTCCTCCCCCGCCTTCTTCACGCTCTCGCACCCCCCACACGCCGACTTCCGCGCCTCGAGCACCGGCAACTCAACCTTCCCCACCAGCCCACTCACCTCCGCCTTCACATACTCCGCCGCTTTCTGCACAATCCCCTTAGCAACATTAGCGCGCTTGGCCCAAAGGATCTCAAAGTCACCAGTCTCATCATTGTGACGAACTGTGTACTCCCACGACCCAAGCCTAAAGCTGCTTTCAGTCATCCCAAAAACAACCTTCCATTGATAGTAGATGTTGGATTGAACGGACGAGAACTTGGTGCTGGTACAGATGTAACAACATTTTGCTTCAAGTGAGCTGGGCCTGTTCCATCCGGACAAGGTTGTACAACATTCCCATTGCAGTCAGCCCATCCGCCAACAACTCCAAAGTTGATACCACATAAAAATGGACCCTCATACCCACTTACTAGTGCACCAAAGCCACAATCTTGAGGAAGCGTAGCTACGCATTGAAAACAAACAAGCTCTTCAAATGAAGTAAAGATGTCAGATTGGCTCGGAGTAAGCGTAAGGTTCCCAACAACAGTAGAGCTTCCTCCGGTTTTTGACCAGCGACCTGAACTATTTGAAAAGTAAGAACTACCAGGGGCTGAACGTAATACTCCAATTCCTGGATACCCACTGCCTGTTAGTTTTGGAAACCACCCACCAGTAAGCCAACTTGTTAGTCCACCTTCGTTGTTTGACAATCCAGTACTCCCTGCGTCAAAACTATCGCCAAGCCCCAAAATAAAAAAACCAGTATCGTTTCCAGCAACTCTTGTTCCAGGAGCGATGCGATCTCCTGGCTCTGCAATGTAGAGCTGATAGAGGCAATTTGTTTTAATTGGATTTGACTTGCTTAGCTTCAAGTCTTGCACTTCAGCAGCGCTTGTGGTTATTCCGGAAACAGTTGAAGTAAAAAACCCAGCAGCGTTGATGGCATTTCTAACGGTCGTAAGAGCACCAGTAAATTGGCTTGAAACTCCAGATCCGTTAGTAAGTTTAAGTTGACCACCTGACACCTCAATAACCCAAGGCCCAGATGCAATACCACTTGCGGTAAGAGACAATGTCATTCCCGCAACAAGTGTGCTGCAAGCACCAACCCACGTAAGGCTTGCAGTTGCTGGCCCCACATTTGAGTTAGTAACGGTAGGTCCAGCAATAAGTTCAGGAAAGTCTTGTGGTTGATCCAAACCAGGACAAGGACATGTTTCTGCAATCTTGGTTGTGATTGTTCCGTTTGTAAATCCAGTGTTGTAAGAGTGAGATGAACTTGTTCTAGTAAACGTATAACTTCTGTATTTATAAGGAACACTTACAATATGAATATTTGTTCCTGGTCTTACAATTGGACCACTAGACCCAGTAACCGTAACTATTGAGTTTGAGGTAACCGAATACAAAGAGTTACCAGTAGATGTATTTAAAACGTTGTAACCAGAAAAACCAAAAAAACTACCAACCCCCATTGTTCCGTAGCCGGTTATCCAATTTTGGCGGTCTGCATAGGGGTAATTAAACCCTTCAAATCCACCATCAAAAATAAGACCACCAGCAACGGCGGTGTTTGTCTCTTGAAAAGAAAGAGAAATAGTGGCTAGCGGGCAGGTGGGAATCTGGTTGTTGCTAAGCCCACTGCAACACGATGCGAGTAGCCGCCCACCCACGCTCATGTGCAGGCTCCGTCGATTGGGTTGGGCGCAGAGAACCAGTACAGCGAAGTACCAGTGGGATCGTCTGTGTACTCCATGCACACCCATGTATTGACTGGCACGTTCTTGAAGTAGTACTGCGTGCCGATCACGAGCTGGGCCACACTCGTTTGGTAACCGTACGACGGAGTGGCTGTCGTGTTGTTTCGCTCAAGCAGGTTGTACGCAAAGACCGTGCTGCCGGAAGCCGAACCGTTGACATAGGGCTGGACCGTATATCGCCACCGCGCCGTTCCCGTGTACCCAGCAGGCGTCTGATCTACCGCCGTAATCTGGCCGTACTCCAGCGTAGTGCCACCACCACCGCCACCACCCGTGTCCTGGTAGTTGACGTCAACCGACGTGGGGCCCGTAGACGTCACAGACACAAAGCCAGTACCCGTGAAGTTGACCGTATCCACCCCAGGGATTGGCGTGCCGCCGTTGGGCACCACCGTGATCCCCGTAATCCCACCGCCGCCCCCACCAGTCCCGAAGCCGGGGAACGCAATGGGCGGACCCATAGTGAGGTTGGGGAACGCGAAGTTGAACGAGCCGCCCTGGATGTTGGGGATGCCGATGGGTGGGAACCCAAACCCCGTTTGCCCAGCCGGTGGATTGATGGACGGCAGATAGCCGGACCCCACCCCGCCACGGGTCATCTGACCGGGGAACCGCTCGACGTGCATGAACGTCGGAGTCCTGAAGTCATCGGGGAGCCCGATTGCCATCAGATCCTCCAGTACTGGCCGATCGGATTGTCGACCGTGTCCTTCTGCCACGCCTTCGGCATGCGCATCTGAATGTTGCTGTTGCGGTCCATCAGCGTCTTCATGGCATCCCGGTACTGCGCCTGGATCATGCCGTAGTGTTCGCCGCTGATCTTCCGGTACCCAGCCATCTTCATTGCACCAGCAGCCGCAACCGCTTCATACATCGGCTCGGCACCCTCCGGCGCAATCTCGTACGCAGTCATCGTCGTGTTGTTGGTGAACGGCCTGCGCACGGTCGCAGTCCAGTTGCTGCTCACGCCCTTCTCCCAGCTCTCAATCATCCGCTCCTCAACCACCGAACCCGTGCCAGTCCCCACCAGCCGGAGCATCTGACCAACATACGCGCTGGGCCTACGGTCAAACGTCCCAAGGGTCGCCACCGTCGACGCAAGGTTAAACGTGACCTGCGTAAACGTGCCGTTCATGGTCGCGCCCGTAGCAACCGCTGAGTACACCGGCTGGAAGTCACCGCTCGGGCAGTACCACAACTCCACCTCTGAGTAGTTCTGGTCTGGGTACGGCAGGAACGAAAGCATGTTGCCCTCAACCTGCCAGTTCGGTCCGCGCCAGTTGTACAACCCACGGGGGACCGCTTCCTGCATGACCCCACCATCGCTGTCCAGGATCGCCAGACGCCACACCTCGCCAACGCACGGGGGAAGCTGGTAATACTGCTGGTTCTGCACAAGCGGGAACGTCAGCCGCTTCATCACCGGATTCGTTGCGCTGTTGTTGATCCGGCTCGTCACCGAAGCAAACGCAGGCTGGAAAATGTGACGAACAAGGTAGTCATCTGTGTACTTGGCTTCCAGGTCCGGATCATCCAAGTACCCACGCATCCGTTCGATGGCGGTCTTCAGGAGACTGTTGCTTGAGTCGGCCACGTCACACCGCCTTTGCCATTGCCTTGATGGCGTCTACGGTTTCCCTGTACTGCTCACCACACTCACCGGGCGCAACCCAGCCCTCTTCACCACGCTCCAGCCTTCCCGCAGCTTCATCAAGACCCTGTGCCCGCATGTACTTCACCGCGTTCCGCTTGCTGTCAATGCGCTCCTGCCGAGCAGACGCACGCGCACTCGAGGCCTGCTTCAACTTGCGCTGCATCGAATCAACCAACTCATCCACCGGCTTGCAGCGCGCAATCAACGCATCCCCCACCAACCTACCGCTGGTGGGGTCATCCGGGTGCGCTGGCATCGACTCCAGCTCCAGAGCCACCGGCGAGTCCGTCTGACTCGGGTGGAACAGCCACTTCGCCAGAACCCAACTGTTCGCTCTCTTGTGGTGGTACACGAACAGATCCTTGATGCCCGTTAACCGGCGGGCGTACAGAATCCATTCCCCGTCCGCGCACACCTCGTGGTCCTCCGACATGGCGAGTCCCGCGCATGCTGCCTCCCATTTGGGGTCAAAGACAATCTCGATCTCACTCACTCGAAGTCACCTTTCTTGCGAGCCTCACGGATCTGGCTCCTGAACTGCCCCAGCGTCATCTCCTCTGGGGGCCACGTACCAAACCGCTTCTTGTAGAAGTTCCGCTCGCCAACCGTAAGCATACGCCCCCTGTCACCCGGATCAACCTTCTTCGGCGCAGGCCTGGGCAATGGCTTGGGCGGCGGAGTCCGCGGCACATCCGGGGCTTCCGCCATCTTCTTCAAGAGCCACGCTAGGTTCTCCGGCTTCATCGCTTCTTCGCCATCTTCCTAAACGTCTTCGCCAAGTTGTACCGCTTGCTCCCAGGCTTGCACGTCGGGCCCCCAAACTTCTCGCCAGTACACACACCTTCGGTCCCGCGCCGCTTGATGCTCGCCCTGACGCCCTTGATCCAGTTGGTGGGGTTCTTCTTCATCGCATGTTACTTATCGAAAGTGGGGCAGGCCAGTTACGACCTGCCCCTGCGGGAGTCCCAGCCCGCCCACCCTCAAGTGGACTACAGACCCTTGCCGAACTTCAGGCGCGGGGTCTTCTTGTTCTTGCGCCCAAATCGGGAAGTGGACTTCAATCCGGCGGGTTTCAACTTCCGCCGAAATCGTTCCCTCAGGGCTCTCAGCGGATTCGGGCCCATTACATGCGTCCACCACCGCCGCCCTTACCCGGCGGGGTCGCTTCAGGCGTGTATCGACGCATCGGAGTTGCAGACTTAGAAACGCTGCGCACGCGGGGCCCGCCAGCCATCTTGCTCATGAGGGGATTCTTGCCCTTGACCTTGATCTTCTTGCCGTACATGGTGTTCCTTTACTTGCAGCCGCAGCTGCACTTGCCTGTTCCACAACGCTTACAACCCTTGACCTTGACCTTCTTAGCCACGGCTAAGTCTCCTTAGTTTACGAAGCGGAGAGACCTTCTTGCCGAATGCACCCTGCATTCCAACCTTCGACTTCTCCGCCTTCTTCCTCGCCAACTCTCCGCTGCTCATCTCGCCCTTCGTCTTGGGCGTCTTGCTGCTCACTCGCCTGGTCGGCCTGCAATACTCGTTGGCCCCACCAGCCCCGCAAGCCTTGCCGCTCTTCGTGTCCACCCACTTCTCTGCGCCCCACCGCTTCAGATTCGCGCCCGCCTGCGTCTTCCGCACATTCCCGCTGGCCTTCCTGCACTTAGCCGTGGCCTGCGCTGCACGCGCCGACCACTTGCCGTACGAGGCCATCACCTTGCGGTAGCACGCGTCCTTCGCCATCAGCGGATACCGTGAGAGAACCCAGGAGGAAGCCCAAGAGGCTTATGAGGCGAGCGAGGCGGATTACGAGGCGGCTTCTTAGGCTTTACCCCAGGACGCTTGATCATTCCAGCGGGCTGCACATTCCTCGCACTCATAGCGCCAAATGAAAGATTGTTCAGTGGATTAAACATCAGCAGTTCCAGGCCCGAAGGCTCTTGTTAATGCGGGAGTTTGGATCGTTCGCAGTCTTTGCGCTGGTCAGCTTCTTCTTCATGCCGCGCATACGGGCGCAGAAGGAGTTTCGTCTCGACCCACCTTCGGGCTGCGGACGCTTCAAGTTACCGCCCGTAGCGCGGTTGTACGCCTTCCGCCCGAGCTCACTCAAGCCACCCGCTGGGTTCTTGTGCTTGGCCTTGAAGTTGAAACGCTTCCGCTTCGCCACGTTCAATCCATGTCGTCAAATTCTTGGCCGCCACCACGAAGTCGATCAAGCAGACGATCAAGAAGCCGCTTCAACTTCTTGCTTCCAATGCTTCCTCTTCCATATAGCGGCATCTGGTCATAGTCATCG
>Ga0129333_10001855_pt1 | contig 19408 bp, 16 predicted proteins | sample CPB6_08_DNA_FD_94474 | JGI IMG/M metagenome (GOLD analysis project Ga0129333, IMG submission 94474) | Freshwater to marine salinity gradient microbial communities from Chesapeake Bay, USA - CPBay_Sum_0.6_0.8_DNA | ecosystem: Environmental > Aquatic > Marine > Coastal | place: USA: Chesapeake... | reverse complement strand
TAGGGACAACGGTTAACGTTACACAAAAACATGTATATTACAAAGTTAGTATTATACGAAAACAAAACCAACCCTGGATTAATAAAAAGGTTAACGAGTCAAATGAAGAAAAAACAATAGACTATTCTGGAAAAGTTTATTGCATTGAGGTCCCAAGCTCTCATACATATTATATGAGAGAATCGCAAACAAGCCCCTGTTTAATTATTGGAAATTCGAGTAGGCATGGTAAGTCAAAAAAATATATTATTATTCATATTATTCATATTATTCATATTCATATTACTATTATACAAAACATTTATACTTATCCATTTATATATTGTATCTGTATTATTTATTAACTATCTTATAGGACAGAAAGGCACTGTTGGTTTAATCATCCCCGAGTGCGACATGCCATATACCCGAAACGGATTGAAGCCCGACATTATCATCAATCCGCACGCAATTCCGTCACGAATGACGATTGGACAGCTGAAAGAAACATTGTTAGGAAAAGTCCTGGTGCATCTGGGCATGTTTGGAGACGGAACCAGTTTTGGCGACTTGGACGTAAAGACGATTGCATCCGAGCTCCAGAAACTGGGATACGAAAGTTATGGAAACGAGGTAATGTATGACGGATTGACCGGCGAACAGTTCGACACGAGTATCTTTATCGGACCCGTGTTTTACCAGCGCCTGAAGCACATGGTGAATGACAAACAACACAGCAGGTCAATTGGACCCATGGTGAATCTCACGAGACAACCGGCCGAAGGCCGTAGTCGTGATGGCGGTTTCCGCATTGGCGAGATGGAGCGTGATGTTATGCTTGCACACGGAATGAGCAGATTCTGCAGAGAAAGATTGTATGATGTTTCGGACAAATATAGTGTTCACGTTTGCAAGAAATGCGGAATGATTGCGCAATACAATGATGGTTCGGCGAATGGAATGATGTCCAAGTTCAGCTTCACAGTGCACAAATGCAGTATGTGCGACAATACGACCGACTTTTCATATGTTGAGATACCGTATGCGTTCAAGCTGATGGCGCACGAGTTGCAGACAATCAATTGTGTTCCAAGATTGCTGACAGAGTAAGTGAACCATTTACATTTAAGGGGAGAGTCTAAGAGAAACCTTTGGTTCCCCTAAAAATTGAATTTTTTTATTTGAAAATACTGGCTTCAAATAAAATAAAAAATGGATAACAAAAAAGACGAACAAGAAATTGCGGACACAGAGGAGGCCCTCCACTTCATTGGGAAAAAATATTTGTATGTTTGCGAATGTGACGGCCAAGTCAAGTTCTTTGATGCGTATACAAAGTTTAAACAGTATGTGATTGAAAACAAGGAAAATTATTTGGGTTATCAATACACAGCCGACACTGAAATGCACGATTTCATTGTCCACTTGAAAAAATGCCGATTGGTGGTAGAACGCGAATTTGCATATGAACCTGCGTTGTTCTCTCTGGAAACAAAATCCGCAAAATATAAAAAAATAGTAGAAGGAAATATTACGGATTATGTGTTGACAAAGTAGGTTCAGGAACTACAGTGTTCACAACATTCGTTCCGCGACAAGCAAAAAACAATAAATTGACATTGTCATAATTTATTTTTGATTGTTTGCATATTTTATAACAGATACCAATTATTTGTTCCATTGTATAATATTCAGTTTCTTCAATTCCCAGAATATTTATTTTTACAACTTTGTTGTTTTCACAAATATAAAAACCGGTTGTTTCATTATTTTTATCAAGCAATGTTCTGTTTTCAAAATTAAAAATCATATTATCAACAGTAATAATATTGTCATCAGATTCTGAACATTTTAAATTTCTATCATAATTTCCCGCGCATACAAGTTCTTCAACAGACCGCGAAACAATACACTGGTTTCTAAGTTTTTCCCCTTTTTCAACAAAAAAACATAACTTTTTAAACTGAAACTCAACTTTTTTTACTGTATTATCGATTGTTGTTCCATGACAAACTATAATAATACGAATTCGTTTATCATTATGCGGCAAAATAATATTATCAATTGTATGTTTTCCGAGCTTTTCAAATAATATTTTGGCATCTTTTGTTAATTTCAAATTATATAATTTCAAATATTCTATAATTGATTTTCCGCTATCTTTTTTTTCGTGTTCGTTAAAATTTTGATTTGCATAATCCAATAATATTTCTTTAACAATGTTTTCATCAGTATAATTCATAAGTTCAATTGCTGTTTTATATAAGTGAGGGTCATCCAGAAGTAAAATATTGGTAACAACATCCTTGTCAAAAAGCAAATTCAATCCAGCGTGTAAGTCGTTTGTTTCTTGTATTAAAAATAAATAAATTTTTACCATGAAGTCGGGTTTATTAAACATTGTTGCAAAATAAAATAACTGTAAAATGGTTTCACGGTCACCATATCTGCTTAAAATATTATATATACTTGGTCTTGAATACAATTCCATAACAGTTTGATAAATTGCATTTCCGAATATTGAATTTTTATATTTACTCGCCTCTATTGAACACATTAATACAGTTGGTATATGAATATCACGCGTAAAATACCGAAACAATACTTTATTATCGGAAACAATCTTTTCCAAAATATATTGAATATTTAATACAAAATTAGAATGTAAAATATATGCTTCAAGAATATTTAATTTATTCTCCCTAAGACGAGTGTATTGAACCAAATGTTCTAAATCCACCGTATAATTATTAAATACATACTGGACCATTATGTCAGATTCGTGTATCAATGCATATTCATTGATAGTATATTTTGTTCCATTTCCATCAAAATCATATTGTTGAAATAATGGGTTTTGAATAGAATCTAAAAATGTTTTGAATTTATCTATATCAATTGTTTTTTTGTTTTTTATTTGCAATGCGTATTGAAACATTTCTGGATTTCCACCTTTCTTATTGTAACGTTTTCGCGTTTGTGTCATTATATATGTAAAATATATATAACTATACGCCACTTATTATTTGGAAAACATTGAAATCCATAAGTTGTTCAGGATTGATATTACGCTGGAATTGGCGAAATATATAAACATTTGACGGATGAAACCGTTGACCCAAATGTGTTGAAAAAGATTTCGGATAGGAAGTATTCGCCCGCCGAAATAATGAATTTTTATATGGCTGCGGAGGCCTTTTTATCAAAGCTAACTGGTGTAATTATATAGTCTTGCAACAAGTCGTTATAACTTGCCCGGGTGTCCGAGTTATTTGCACGTTTACAATTTGTGTGTAAATGACTTTGCAATTGTGAGAGGTTTTGGAGTACATTTTGCAGAGATATGCACAACGTGAAATCACCTGCTTTGGAACTTTGTTTGAATTTGTTTCCAAGACCACGTGGCACGAAGGAGAATCTGATAAATGAAACCATATATCAGATTTGTTGGCGTTTTGCACAAGTTGTGTGTTCTCTGCGGCGGACCTGCCGATTTTGATGTTATAAATGGTGCCGTTGTATTCAAAAGTCTCGAGTTTCATTTGTCTAATATATTTAATAAAATATTTTTATATCCTTTAGGGGAACGTAGTTCCCCTATGACCCCTCCTTTAGGAGAAACGTAGTTAAGCCGTTAGGCGCTTGCATCCGTAGGATGCTATAAGGTGCGTCGCGTCTAGCGACGCTCCGGAGGCCCTTTCCCCATATGACCCCCTTAAATAAAAAGGAAGGTTCAAAAGGAAACCTCGGTTTCCTTTATATAATGAACACATCACTATTTTTCTTTGGGTGCATTAGCACACGACTTCTCTTCACCTATTTAGCAATGACTTTCACTGCATATTTACCATATATGGGTTTTATTGCCGCACTTATTTCAGCGGGATTTTTTTACATTTATTTCACGGGTAGCAGACCCACTGGCGTAGAGACAGGTGGAAAACCAATTTGGTGGAACAATTTGAGACCGTTACATGGATTTTTATACGGCCTGTTTGCATATGGGGCAGTCACCAGAAATACAGATTCGTGGAAAGTATTGTTTGTGGATACGATGATTGGCTTACTGGCCTTTATAAACAACCACTTTTAAGGGAAACCTACGGTTAAGGCACCCTTTGGGTGCCGACCGTCGGACGCAAAGCGTCCTTTCCCCTATGACCCCCTCCTTTTTATTATAAAAATACCCACATTCTCTTAATTTTATTATTTGAAATGATACCAAAAATAGGTATCATTTCATAAATCTTCCCCATATTAAGGAGGGATTTAAAGGGCGTAAACTTGTTGACCTTGGTTCCCTTTATTTGTAGGTGCGTTTAATCGCATACGGGTTCTGTTGCAAAACATTGTAAAGATCCGGGGTATTTCTCTCCATATTAATATTGGAATCCAGGTTCTGCGACTTCTGTTGGTATGTTCCGAGAGACCCAGCCGTCACATACGGCATCTTCGGCATCACTTCCCGATTATTCACCATATCCAAATCCTTTGCCTTGCCCTGATAATTGACTGAATTGTTAAACAAATTGGTGTTCGAGTTTCCAAATCGCCCCTTAATGGTCTCCGCCTTCAAATTGCTAGGTTGGTATCCCAATTCGGCGTCATAAACGCGCAATGCCGGGTTCTTGGATGCACCTGAACCAGTGTATGAAGTCGTGGTTGTGTCTCTGTGTTGGGGCGTCGCCTCCACTTTGGCGGCCATATAACCATTATTGGTTTGTCCCCTGTTCACATTCCAATGGTTGACGGAATTCTCAGTGGTTTCTCTCATGGTGGGTGCGGGAGCATCGTTCGGATTATACAGGTAGGATTGGGAAACGGCGGATTTCGCATCACCATACACACGCATATTTCCCGTGGTATTCTCCTTGCGAGAAGGTCGCATCATTTCGAGCAAGGGCGCAACAACCGCGCCAATACCGCTTCCTACTGCACCAAAATAATCATTTTGATAATTACTACTTCGGTTGTTCGCATACACCTGGTTGGATTTCATCCCATAATCGCCGTCGCTTCCGAAACCGCGACCCACAGCATTCGCCACACCAATCTGGGTGGGTCCAAGTTCAATGCGGTGGCTGGGTAACACCTCACCTGGCATCGCCTGCTGAGCATGCATACTTTGCGCAACGCCGCCATAATCAACTGTCGTCTCCGGCCTGACAACGTGTCTCTCTACAGGAATAGCATTCATAGTAGGACCCTTGACTGCACCCGTGGTTGTGAAAAGGCGGTCCTGACCCCATTCAAAAGCGGTCTCGGGGCGGTTCTTCTGGAAAGCGCCCAAAATGCCTACATTCGTAATGCGGCTTTTGGCGGGACCCTCGTGACCCAATTGCATCAACTCGGAAGCCTTTTGCTTATTGGCGGTTCTCAACTCATCTACACCTTTGGGGAGCCAGGATTCGCGCATTGAGGTGCCCGAATTGTATCCACCGGCGCCTTCGGCGCCGTATCCGAGACCGAGCCCAGGACCGACTTTGACCTCTTCGAAAGGTTTTACATTGGCCATTCGCATACTGGGATTGACGCGGGATTGGTAGAAATCGTTCATATTGGGAGCACCGTTTGCCCACTGAATTTTCTCATTGGGTGCAAAGAGGGGCGCCTGTTCCGACTTTGCAAAGACTTGCGAACCATTTCCTAAATAATTATCCATAATGGCTTCGTTGGAATTGGGGTCAATCGCCGACCGGATTTTGCCGCCGAAAAAGGGCATCATATTGTTGTGCTCAAAGTATTTCGAGTCGACGCTCTCTCCATTCAACGATTTGTATTGGTTTTTGTCATCATTGATTGTCTCTTTTACTAAACTTCCCTTGGAATAAGGATTGAAGTATTTGTCGGTGTATACAGAGGGTCCGTCGTATCGATTCATTGTGGCGAGTTTGGAAGACAATTCGGTCTCGGAACCATTTTTGGAAACCTGTTCTGGATAATTCACATCCGGGACATTGGTATTTGGCAAAAACCCTTCATTTACAGGTTTTGGTTCTTTTGATTGATTTGACACAATATATAAACTGCCTAATGCGACTAAAGGTATTGCTAATTCCATGATAAACTATATATTACTCATCCCAAAAAAATAAGGGAACTCGCCGTTCCCTTATGAACCCATGCTGAAAAGGGAAGGGTAAAAATGGATTATAAGAAAACATTGGTTTGAAGTTATAAAATGCAAGCAAAGATAAAAACTTTGGTTCCATTAAAGGATGGATTATCTATTTGTTTAATAGTATAAGGGAGGGGTCTAAGGGGCGGAAGCTTTGCTGAATCCGTAGGTTCCCTTTGAAATGGTCTCTCTCCAAAATGCGCGTGTTCAAGTTATTGTGAAACGGTTTCTCTAACTGGTCCAACGGGTTCAGCAATGGTTGTTCCCATCTGTTTTGTTCAATATCTCGATAGGTCCACGCGGGGTGGGTGGCACGGGAATCGTCTGTAATATAGTTGGTTTCGCCATATGAGGTGGCGGATGATTTGACAGCATTTTTCTTGTAGCAATTCACTTCGGGTAAGTCGCGATTCAACGGTCTGGTTAATCCACGCAAATCGCTGTTAATATCCATCATATTGTCGCGAAAATTGGCGCCCCATCCCGTTAAACGGAGATGCGGGTCCGCGTTGAAATCCATATTGTCTCCGGGCCCGGGAACATCTAAAGCGTATCTTCCGGCAAATGTGCTAATTGCATTGCGTTTCTCTATTCTATTGTAATCATTATTGTATCGACTGCAAGCCATAATAATATATTTGTATAAAAGAAATCATAAAAAAGAAAACAGGTTAAACACATATTTCACATTATACCTATAGAGAAATATGCCTAAACTGTGTTTGAATATGATTGTAAAGAATGAGTCTAAAATTATCACGCGTCTTTTTGATTCTGTCGTCGACATTATTGACAGTTATTTAATTTGCGATACTGGAAGCACCGACAACACAGTCCAACTCATAACCGATTATTTTTTGGAACACGGCAAACCCGGAAAGGTCATTGTGGAGCCATTCAAGAATTTCGAGCACAATCGGACTTTTGCACTCCAGGCGTGCGAGAATAACCCAGATATAGATTACGTCTTGCTAATGGATGCCGACATGGTTTTAATGAAGGGTCCTCAGTTTAATCTGGGTAACTTCAAAGACCAACTGTTGACCGCCGACGTGTTCCACCTGTTCCAAGGAAGCGACCGTTTTTCTTACAAAAATGTGCGAATTGTCAAGAACAATATGGGGATAAAATACTGGGGCGTCACCCATGAGGTCATTAGCACCCCAGACGGAACCCAGTATTCGCAGATAGAGCGGAACACACTTTTCATTGATGATATTGGTGATGGTGGCGCCAAAGCCGATAAGTTCGAGCGAGATATTCGTTTATTGACACAAGGATTAGTAGAGAAGCCGAACAACGATAGATATACGTTCTACTTGGCCAATAGTTATCGCGACAGCGGGAATCGAGAGAAGGCGATAGAAATGTATAAAAAACGTATAGAGATTGGCGGATGGTTTGACGAGGTATGGCACAGTTACTATAGCATTGGTCGATGCTATAATTGGTCAGGTCAACCTGAGTTAGCCATCGCCTACTGGCTGTTAGCATACGATTATTTCCCGAAGCGTCTGGAGAATATCTACGAGATAATCCATCATTATAGGAACGCGTCAAAGCATAAGTTAGCATACGAGTTTTATAAGATTGCGCAAGAACAATTAAAAGGCGTGGATAAGTCCAAGATTGATTATTTGTTTTTGCAGAATGATGTCTATGATTACAAGATTGATTACGAGTATACTATTGTGGGATACTATTACAATCCGGAAAACATTGACATGGCGGCGCTCAGTATGCGCGTGCTAACTGCGCGAAACATCGAGGATTCTATTTTGAAGAATGTGTTGTCCAATTACAAGTTTTATTGCAGACCATTGACATTAACCAATAACTCGTTGTCTGATGAATTATTTGCTACCGATGAGGGATTCAATGTGAGCACACCCTCTTTTTGCATGCACAATGGCGAATTGGTTATTAATCGCAGACACGTCAATTACTACATTGACGAGAATGGTGGATACGTGAACCAGGAGCATATCACGACGAAAAATATGGTGACAATTGGTTCCACTACTTTTGAACTAGGATATAATAGAGAGTTGGATGGGCGGTATGTGGGTCTAGAGGATATTCGTCTGTTTGAGCATGGAGGCGAGACCCATTTCACGGCCAATCGCGGAACCCAGGACGGAAAGATGCGCGTGGAATTTGGAACCATTGATTATGAGAACCAGTGCATTAATTCGTCATTCTTGACGAAAACAGACGGATGTTCCAACATAGAGAAGAACTGGGTCCTATATGCAGATGCCGAAGACCATATTCGCGTGGTATATGACTGGCGAACCACTTATGAGATTGGGTATGCAAATATGTTGATGAACAAGAGAGATATGAAGTCGCCGAGATTCTTTGAAGTCCTCCGGGGGTCAACCAATGGTATTCGTGTTTCAGATGAAACTTGGTTCATTGCACATGCGGTGTCGTATGAAGACCGCAGATACTACTACCATATCTTGGTTGCACTAGACACGGAATCTGGTGAGGTGAAACGATGGTCTAAGTTTTTCACATTGGAAGGAGAGAAGGTGGAATATGTTTTGGGATTTATCCAAACTAGTGATGAAGAATTCATGATTGGGTATTCCAAAATGGATAAAGAGTGTTGCATAAAAAATATTTCCAGAGCAAATTTGGAAAAATTATTTACTTAATTTTTACACCTTTGCGCATTTAAAATGCGCAAAGGCTACCTACTTTTGCACCCATAAATCGCCGACAAGTCGGCGTTTTAAATGTGCAAAGGTGTAAACGAGTTTTTTTACCTCTTCCTTGTCGTTGAATAGTGTTGCGAATTACGCGAGGAGGTTGTGATGCTCTTGACATTGCACGCAAAATTTGTTTATCATTATATTCCATGTTTCTTTTGGCCATTTCTTTTTCAAAGTCAATTCGTCTTTGTGTGGCGGCGGCCGAATGTATAAAGCGGTCTTCAATTATCTTTTGGTGTTTATTATTAGAAGGTTTATAAAATTCTTGTTTTACAGGGGATGGAATTTTAGTGCATCCTTGACCACGACCACACGTTTTACGAGTTGTTTTCATATACAATATAAAAACAAATTATTTTTTAGATTTTTGCTGCTTAGATGAACGACGCTTTTTGTTTTTGTGACGGCGGGTTCTTCTTGGTTTTCCTCCAGCATTGCTAGGGTCATTGACCTTAGGGACCTTTATAAAATGTATTGTCTTACAACTGACTATAGTTTTTTGAAAAACATAACAATCTGATATACGACCATTTGTTTCCGCTTCATCATCATATATTGACCTTACATATTCACCAAGCTCCATAAGTATATATCCTGGTCCAAATTTATAATACACACAGCCTCTGTCAAATTTTTTCACATCCAAAATATTTACAACCTCCCCATTAACACTTTCCGCATATATATGAAATAACTTCATCTTCAGCGCATCTATATTCTTATCAATGTCTTTATCAATGTATTCACCATGTATAATTTGTCTTGTATCCACACTAATCGAATACCATTTACTAGAAAGATCATCTTTCAATTTATACAGTTCGACAATACCATTTGCTTTTTTTTCAATTGTAGAATCGTTGTCATTCATTAATTCTGTAATTTCTTCTACTTTACTTTTCAATTCAGTCTTGAGACGTAAATAAATGGCTTTATTTGCTTCGTCTTTTTCTTCTTGTTTTTTCTTTTTCGTGTTAAAAAAATCAGAAATTCCATTAAGCATGTTTTATACAATATTCCCATACATTTTTATCCAACTCCCTTATACGATTTTCGATGCCATTCTGTAATTCCATGCGCCCTTATCCCCTCAAAATGCGCCTTTGTCCCATACCCCATATTGGTGTGCAACGAGTATTTCTCCCCCAATTCCGGATGTTCTGCACACAACGCCTCCATATAAGTATCGCGCTCATTTTTCGCTAAAATGGACGCCGCCGCGATGGACGAATATGTCCCATCCCCCTTCTCCACAGTTTCATGTGACAAAGTTGCTAAAGTCTCCGTCTCTTCATCAAATCTGGAATAGGGTCGGAAATAATTGCCATCTACTAAGAGTAAACCATTGCGAATATTTGTAGGGGCAAATTTCTTCAAATTTTCGGTAATACATTGATGCATCCCTTTCATCACACAGTTCAAGATGCCGAAGCTGTCTATTTCGTCCGCCTCGGCATAGTAGATGTGCCAAGCCAGTGCCTTAGATTTTATGTAGTCGGCAAGTTCCACCATTTTCTTCCGCGATTTGATTTGCTTGCTGTCTTTCATCCAATCGTGATGAAACAAATTCACATCTTTAGGTAAAATAACGCCCGCAACATAAACCCGCCCGAACAAGGGTCCGCGTCCTGCCTCGTCAACCCCAATCTCAAACTCGGTGTCTTCGCTGTAACAAGGTTTTAGTGCGACCTTTGGCTTCTTCTCTTTTTTTGTCTTTGCTTCTACTTCCATCATATATTTAGGTTTATTTGATTTTGCAAAGGAAAAAAATCAATTTTATAAGTGTCTATTTTCTCGATATAGAATATATATTTACAAAGATGAGTGAAATCAAATTAAGTCCGTTATTATTATTTTTTACACTGTTGATTGTGCTACTTGTTGCCACAACCGTGAGACAATGGGGGCTTGTTTCCGAGGGATTTATCGGCTATTTGAAGGACGCCAATAATTTCAGTTCGCAGACGGTTAAAGGATACGACAATACGCGAAACATTATCAAGTTGTATGACGACATTTTCTACGATAACAGAAACGGGTATACAGTTTTGGTAGCCGGACCCCAGACGGGAACCAGCGTCAGTTATATCAATGTTGTCCCGCGAAATCCAAAAGACCAAATCTGGAAGTATGCACCAAGCAAAAGTGGTTCCGAATTGTCGCAACAATGCGTGGAAAGCAAAATAGCAGATATTGAGTCTTTAGAGACACAGTGGTCCATAAGGGAACCGTCAAGCATGAACCAATTGAACTATATTACATGGGGTAACGACACCTATTTATACGTAATGGATTTAACTAATTCAAAGGTTTCCGGGAATACCGCAGTTTCCGGGAATACCGCTGTCCCCTCGTATCAACCCGCAGTCTCGGCGTATTTCAACGGCAGCATGAAACAATCAACTAACAACTATTCGACCGCAGACACTATTAATTTGAAATCGTCAATCACCTATACAAACGATGGAAAAGACGACACCAATGTGGTTGTGGATTTTTACGACAAGGTGCAAACAGTTTACCAGCTGGTATCAAATGTGTGGTTCGACATCAAGAATGGCAATTTACTTGTTAAGACAAGTGGAACCAGTGCCAATTTGGATGTCTATGCGAGAGGAAGCAAAACATCCAGCTACTCGTATACTGCGATTCCGACAAGCGGAAATACAACGCCCGCATCCCAAATTTCATTTAGCCAAACTTCAGTGGCCCCCTATTTTATCCAGGATTCAAACATGGATAACACCATCATGTATTGGGCAAATGGCGACAATACTATCTTGACGGTTTTCAAGAATGCATTGGAGTCAGATGGCTCAATCAAGGCCATAAAAACCCTGCGATTTACCCGAGACGGACTTTACAATGCGAACCCCAATGCAGATAATAAAAAGAAAGAAAACAAGAAAATAGATACATCTGGCAACAAAGACCTCTTGGATTCATTTGCCAGGTGGTATATTTACTTCAATGCCAATGCAGTCGGTTCGGGCAACTCAAATGATTATCTATTGAAAACCCAGATTGTTCCACCGGTTTGTCCCGCTTGCCCTGGATGCAAAGGCGTGTGCACAAATTGCGGAGGTAATGGCGGTTCCGGAACCAAAACATCGGACACATCTTCTCTCGCATTTGACAACAAAACCGTTGTTGGCTCTGCTGGAAATTTGTTGAACAATACAGTGGGTGCAACCGGAAACGTTCTTGAGAAAACGGTAAATACTGCGGGCAAAGTGGTCAACAAGACCGTAGATACTGCGGGAAATGTTGTTGGAAAAACTTTGGACACCGCAGGCAATGTTGTTGGAAAAACTTTGGATACTGCTACTGGTGTGGTAGGAAAGACATTTGATGCGGCGGGCAATGTGCTTGGTTCCGCTGCGAGCACACTTGGTCTAGACCGCATTGGATACCAACAATCATATAGAGGCCCGGTGAATAACAGCACGACTGCAAACACGAACGGCTATCCATCATCTGGCCACAAGAGTGCGGAATACAGACCCGGAAGCAATAACACGGGTGTTCCCGATTACCCCAATAGCAAACCAAATGACCCATACTCATACAATGGAGCACTGCAGTCCAAGGGCGGAAACTTTATGGCGGTCACTGCGGATTTCAGTAAATTCGGGCGATAGTAAGGGAAACCTACGGTTTCCCCTATGACCCCTTCCCTTTATTTTTATTGGTGTTATACAATATTATTTTTTTTATAAATATTGAATTATAAAAAAGGAGGGCTTTATTTTTATTGGCGTTTTACAATATTATTTTTTTATAAATATTAAATTATAAAAAAGGAGGGCTTTATTTTTATTGGCGTTTTACAATATTATTTTTATAAATATTGAATTATAAAAAAGGAGGGCTTTATTTTTATTGGCGTTTTACAATATTATTTTTTTTTATAAATATTGAATTCTAAAAAAGGAGGGCTTTATTTTTATTGGCGTTTTACAATATTATTTTTTATAAATATTGAATTATAAAAAGGAGGGGTCATAGGGGAACTACGTTCCCCTAAGTGCGTTCGGACTGCACCAAAACAATATTATTTTATTATAATTAAAGCTTACCTCATTAATTACAATAATGTTAAACCGAGACCAATTAGAAAAAGAGATGTGCGAAATTTTGCGAAATTTTGAAAAAAACCACACAAACGTTAATTTCAAGAAAGGCTTTTACATATATGGTTCATCCGGTGTTGGAAAAACCACTTTCGTGTTGAATATTTTAAAATCGCTGAATTACGACGTTATCCATTATGATGCCGGCGACGTGAGAAACAAGGCCCTCATTGAAAACATTGCCAGCAACAATATTTCGTCATACAATGTCTTGGATATGATGCACAAGCGTGTGAAAAAAATCGCAATTGTGATGGACGAAATCGACGGTATGAACAGCGGCGACAAAGGCGGTCTGACGGCCCTTATCAAACTGATTCGCCAGAAAAAGACGAAAAAACAGAAACTCGAAAACATGACGCTCAATCCAATTATTTGCATTGGAAACTACAATGTGGACAAGAAAATCAAAGAGCTTATGAAGGTGTGCAACTTATTCGAATTGAAAACGCCGACCCCCGACCAGATGAAAAACCTGATAAAAACAACTTTTCCAAGTATTGATGAATTAAAAGTGGAAGTTATTGAAAAGTATGCCATGGGCGATTTGCGAAAATTGGAATTTATCAAAAAACTGTACACTAAAAAACCCGAATTAATAAATGCGGATATTTTGCAAAATATACTGAATATAAAAACATTCAATGAAGACACCAATAAAATAACCAAATCACTGGTTGCGCACCCATACAAAATGGAAGACCACAATACGTTGATGAACGAGACAGATAGAACCACGGTTGCATTGTTATGGCACGAAAACATTGTGGACACCATTCCACAACAAGCGGAAAAATCGTTGCCGTTTTATTTGCGATTTTTGGAAAATGTGTGTTATTCCGACTACATAGACCGCATCACATTTCAGAACCAGATTTGGCATTTTAATGAGATGAGCAGTTTGATGAAAACGTTCAATAACAATCGACTATATCATTTAATCAATAAAACTAAAAAACCACTCGATGAAGTTCGTTTCACCAAAGTTCTCACAAAATATTCAACTGAATACAACAACATTGAGTTTATTTACGATTTGTGTCAGAAAATGGATGTGGATAAGAAAGATTTGATTTCACTGTTCCAAGAATTGCGAATTTTTTATTCAGACAAAAAATTAGATGTAGTTAACGATGTCAATGTTCTAAATTCAGTAGAGAAAGTATTTGAAACGTATGATATCAATAAATTAGATATAAAAAGAATGTATCGATATTTAGACAAAAATGTCAAGAAGGATGTGGTGATAGATGATTTGGAGGACGAATAGTAGGGAAACCTACGGTATTCAGAGAAGCGAAGACTACAAATATTTTAACAATTCAAGTATAAAACATGCAAAACCTCTATTGTATTCTGCTCGATGTATGGTAAGACTTTTATCAATGTGCTCGCTGCGCTCGCGCCACGCCGTAGGCGTGGCATGGCACCCTGCGGGTGCCCCTTTCAAAAACTTTCTTTTACACCTTTTCTCATTCAAAACGCCCACTTTGTGGGCAGTTATAAGTGGGGAAGGTGTTGCATATTGCGCATCTTCGATGCGAAATGGTGTAAAAATCCTTTTCTATCTACATTTTAAAACACCTCCAATAGAGGTTGTTCAAAAAAACATCAAAAATCACTACTTTTGAAACAACCTCTATCGGACTCCGAATTAATATAATTATTAACAAAAACTCTTGGTGAAAACAATTTTGTGTCGTCAGTGAATGAAGGTGCCGTAACCAAGAAAATCATGTATTATGTGAGAGAGTTTCTCTATTATCCAAAAATTCCACGGACCAATAAAACCAAACGCGTTTCTTCCAAAAAAAGGTGGAACAATAAAAAATCCGCGTAAATAATATAATGGTAAAAAGTCGAAGAAATGTTTCCAGAAGGAAAAGACAACAGAAAAGACAACAGAAAAGACAAAAATCTAGTCGCAAGAACTTTAGGAAAATGTGGGGGGGGGGATTAGGGGGATTAGTTGATAGTTTCACAGATGATGCAGAACTTAAAGAATTTTTTAAAGGTAGGGGTACTGAAGATCAAATAAATGCAACAATTAAAAGATTAAAAGAAAAAACCACTTGGGACCTTTTTGAAGAAGATTATCCTTGGCAATTAATAAAATACCATTCTTTCAAACGCGATATAATGGACAAAGACGAAAAAAGATCACAAAAAGATAAGGAGGAATTAGAGAGCAAAAAAAAAAAAGTGGAAGACATAATAGAGGAAGAGATAAAAAATGGAACAAAAACAGAACTTACAGATGAAGAATACAGAAAATATTTACAACCATCGCCTCCAGTCTACGAAAAACGTGATATAGGATTTTTGAATAAAAATCGATGGATATTTTCAAAATCAATCGAAAAATGGGTACATAAAACTGCCATTCCCACTCCCGCTGATCTTGAAAGTATTGCAAGGGCACGCGGGTTTTAAAAACATCAAAAAATACTACTTTTTTGCTCAACCTCTATCGGACAGAAATAAAAACCTACTTCAAAACACTTTTTGGAATTGTAACATTTTATTTGACATTTTCATGCATTATTTAAAAACCCTTTTCCATCTACATTTTAAAATCCATCCAATAATTTCTCACAAAACATAAGTTTTGTGAGAAACAGTCTTCTGGAAAACTTATGTTTTCCAGAAGATAGAGGTTGTTCAAAAAACATCAATTTCGCAACTTTTCATTCAACCTCTATCGGATCGATTTTAAAACCTACTTCAAAATCATTTTAAAATTGTTGACATTTTCATTTAACTCTTTCATAACAATTTCAAAAAATGCATGAAATAAACCTATATTGCAAATATCAACTCGATTTGCAGTAAGACCGTTACACAATGTGCTCGCTAACGCTCGCGACCGCCCCTCCGGGGCGGAAGGCGCCCTACAGGCGCCCCTTTCAAAAACTTCTTTTTAAAAATCACTTTTCATTTACATTTTTAAATCCATCCAATAGAGGTTGTTCAAAAAACATCAAAAATCACCACTTTTTGAACACAACCTCTATTGTACATATTTTGAAACCCATCCTTAAAACCATTTTACACCTTTTCTCATTCAAAACGCCCACTTTGTGGGCAGTTATGAGTGGTGAAGGTGTTGCATATTGCGCATCTTTGATGCGAAATGGTGTAAAATTGTTGACATTTCTATTTCACTATTCATGGATTGTTGTGCAAAATCATCTTGGACAATTTTCATAATGTTTAAAAGAAACACCAATTTTATTATTTTTCTTTATTTATTTGTTCTGCAATTCCCTTTATTGCAATTTCTACACCAATGACAATGGAGAGAACAATAATAATGACAAACATTGATATCCAACTAAATGCGTAGTTCAGAAATGTGCCTTTTGCTTTTCCAAAATAATCAATCATTCCTCTTCTCTTACGCCACTACGACCCCTTCCCTTGTATTTTATATTATTTTATAAAAAATAAAGCAAAGCTTACTTACATTTCTCAATTAAAGGAGGGGGTCATAGGGGGAAAGGACGCGATAAGGTGCGTCGCGTCTAGCGACGCTCCGGAAGCGTCCGACAGTCGGCGCCCTTAAGGTGCGTCGCTAGACGCTCCGGAGGGCGCCTTAACCGTAGGTTCCCCTTACTGCATAGCAGACCTGTCTCTAGAAGTATTCGACGACCAATCCATTTCGTCTTTATCAAGGTCCGCAAACATTTTCTTAATTTTTTCTTTATTTTCTTGTTTGACAACTTGTTTACTACGCATCATGTATTCTAAAACATCACGGGGCTCTCTGCACTCATCACGGACTTTGTCGGCCTTTTCATTCGCCTTTTGCGACTTTTTGTACAAGGTTTCACGGCGCTTGGCGGTGCCGCGGTGTCTACCTAACTCAGCACTGGCTTTATAATACGCACGAACGGCTTTTCTGTACTTTTTAGTACAGCTCTTGATTTTTGTCATTTGCTTTTTCACTAGGGGGTCTTCTGCTAATCTTGGCATTTTATATAATATTTTTATATAAAAAAACATCTTACTAAATCATTGACGGGTCTAATTTGAACAAGGGTTCTGATTTAGATAATGGAGTTGGTCCATATACAGCATTCATACTTTGCAACGTGCTAGGTAAAGAATTATCTTTTAACCCCGATTTTTCTATAAGAAGTTTTTGCAAATTTCCGTTTATGCCTTCAAGTTCTGCAATGCGTCTTTCATACACCTGGATTTGCTCACCCTGTTTTGTCAACAATTCCGCAATTTGTTGCATCGTCATTGGCACAGGCGGTTTTCCAGGTTGGTTCAGCATTATTTGCCCACTTTTCGCCATCTCTTCCTGAATCATTTTCTCGCGTTCTTTTTCAATTTGCGCAATCTGTTTCAAAACATCGGGTTTCATTTTTGGATTACCCGGCTCGTATTTTTCCAAAAGTGGGTCAATCTCTTCCATGAAAAACTTTTTAATGGTTGCCTCCTTTTCTAAACAAATAAAATCGGTCACCTTTTTCGGCGATTCCTTGACAAAATCAGGGTGCGGATTGTCTAACAATTTGCGTTTATCAAACGTGTTTTGTTCATGTGAGAAACAGAGAATAGTTTTCATTGGGTCTAATTGGACAAAGGGAATCGTGTATCCTTTCAAGAACTCGCGTTCTTCAGCCACTGCAGCGTGGTCTTGATACTTGGTTTGTTTCAAAAGTTCTGCGCGAAAGGCGAATGTTCCAGCAGTTGCGTGATTGGGCCCGTAGGGCCCGAACTGAATCATTTTCTTAATATGTTTGAAATAAATGTAGATTTCGCTGGACCCCGCGCACAATGCTTGTTTATTGTCCATCAATTTATCGACAGCGTGCGAAACGCGGTCCGGGGGATAATAATCGTCGTCATCCATATAAACAATAATGGAACCAGTTGCTTTGCTGTGCATATAATTGCGCTTCTCTCCAAGTGATACTTTTTGAGGCAGTTCAAAGTATTTTATTTGAGATATACCGGAACTTTCCACTAAATCTTTGATTCTATCGGTGCCGTCATCCACGATAATCCACTCCATTCGGTCTTTGGGATAAGTTTGATTCCTGAAACACTCAAACATCGTTTGGATAAATGGTCGGCGGTTAAATGTGGGAGTGCACACACTCACCAGTGGATAATATTTTTTTGTTAATTTTGGGATATGAGATTTAGCTTTTGGCATTATAAATATTAATTATAATCAAATAATATTTATATTGTTATTAATGGTATTGTTATTGGCTAACGGCAGTGGTCGTCGGCGTCGGCGTCGGCGTCGGAGTCGGCACATCTGTGAAAACATTTGTAAACGATACAATTGTATCATCCAGTTTGTTTCGAATTTCTTGCTGCAGTAAATACATCATTGGATTTTCGTCGAGCATAAATTTGAACAATCCAATCATTATAGCACTTACAAATGCAATTCCAGTCCATTTATACGCGGGTGAATTAATCTTCAAAATAGAAGGAACCGACCGAATTAAACCAAAAAACATAACCAAAAATGGCAAATTGTTGAACACAACTCGCGCAAACTTCTCCAATTTGTTTTTAATTTTCGAGGACATTTCGTCATCATTATTTGGTTCAAATATTATATGGTTAACGTTTATGATAGCATGGATTCTCCGAAACATATCGATAAAAGAGCCTTCTCTCACGCCGCTATATAAATTGGCCTCATCAATTGGGTCAGTATTAAATTTCAAGTAATACGGTATGCCCAACAATGAATAAAATTTAAAATAAAGGAAAAAAAGTGTGGAGGCAAAAGAAACGGATGGTCCGTATACAATTGCAATACGAATCAATGTGAAAATTAGATAGCTCAACGGATGCGCAATCTTGAATGAAGTCAGCGACTCTTTGAATGAACCACTTGGGTCCTTTGTTTCGTCATTTAAGCTATCCATAATATCCGCTTTAAAACTTGAAACAATTCCTTCGAACACATAGAAAACAAACAACAGAGTAATATAAACATTGTTGCTTTTTGGGTCGTAAATTATTTTCATCAAGTTAATTTTTCCGGTTTCAATATAGGTCTTTGCATATTTATATACGCGCGTTAAAAATGAAATAACCGACTTAACAAGAAAATGAGAAATAAAGAAAATCAATACAAAGATGGCTCGGTCTCGTCCTTTAAAAAATTTCACTAAACCCGGCATTTTAATAGAAATTGTTTCATCAAAAAATTTTACAATTTTATAAAAATATTCGCTGAAAAAATACAAATAATTCACGACGCTGAATTTTTCATAGAACTGGATTCTTTTTGTGAATCCTTCGGTCAAATTAAAGTACCAGTTGTAACTCACATAAAGTGTGATAAAGAGAGAAAACAGCGATACAAATATTGAATTGATTAGTTTTTCATCGCGTTTAATAGTTAGAGCCGTTTCAGGTTTATTGTTTATTTTTGTGGAAAATTTACCTTTGAATATTTCATCATCGGGGCTTCCGAG
>Ga0129333_10001854_pt1 | contig 19411 bp, 29 predicted proteins | sample CPB6_08_DNA_FD_94474 | JGI IMG/M metagenome (GOLD analysis project Ga0129333, IMG submission 94474) | Freshwater to marine salinity gradient microbial communities from Chesapeake Bay, USA - CPBay_Sum_0.6_0.8_DNA | ecosystem: Environmental > Aquatic > Marine > Coastal | place: USA: Chesapeake... | reverse complement strand
TGTGGCTGCACAACGACGAGAATGCGTATGGCATTGTGTCTCGTCGTGCCGAAATTCGCAGGAATCACGGCACAAAGTGGGGGCCTGCAACCGCCAGGCGCACTGCCACTGTTATTCTCGAGCAATGCTTTGGCAAAGCGGAAACTCCAGATGGAACCAAAGTCTGCAAGCGGGACATCAGCTGGTCTGAAGTGGCGGAAGCCCTAAACGAAAACATATAGAATCTGCAAGCCTCCGTGATTTAACTGGCTAGAATTTCGCCTTTTGCGAATGTGAGAGTTCGAATCTCTCCGGAGGCTTGCAGGGCATGTAGAAATAGACAAAAATTTTTTGTCCTCCAAAAATGAATGCAAAAACTATAGAATTTGCAAACCAGTTGAAAATCTGGTGCGACAAAAACTATTTGTTCAAGGAGAAAGGGGATTTGTATCGGTTTATGGACACGATGGAAATCTCAAAAAGCGTTCTTACAGATGCGTTTCGCGTTTTGTATGGAAACACCCCACATGGCTATTGTCTCCATCGAAAGATGGAAGAGGCAATGAAAAAGATAGCCAGCAGTTCATGGGGCATGGAAGACATTGCCGCGCAGCATGGGTTTTGTCATGCATCTCATTTGTCTGCCGTGATGCAGCGCAAATGCGGTGTGACGGCATGGCAGTATAGAGAAAGACATCGCAGGCTCTCGTAGCTCAATGGACAGAGCAACCGGCTTCTACCCGGTTGGCTGGGGGTTCGAATCCCTCCGAGAGCGTGGTTTGCATCAGGGGCCTCCTTACGCCCGTTGTTCAGCTTATCGGGCATGAACAACGGTTAAATAATCTTTGATGTAGACGCAGCATCAGTGAAGCCAATTGGGATGCAGATTCGGGCTCTACGGGAATACGATGCTTACCAACTCCCGCCGAATCATGACAGCACGGTTCGATTCCTGCCGCTGATGAATATGGATGAAATCCGATACAGAACCCCTCTTGAATTGTGGCCCGGGATGGAAGAAAAGCACGCCTATCACCTGTATGTGATGGGCTGGTCTCCGTCTCCGAATACAGGGCACATCGAACTCGATACGGTGGACCACATGATTCTGGACGAACCGCTGTGGTCCAGCGTGCATATCAACGCCAAGATGGCGCGGGAATGCGCTGAAGCAATGCTGGCTGCCGCAGACTACATTGAACAGAAATACGCAGAACATCTCAGGCAAAAAAATCATGGACAAAGAAAAGAAGATTTACATGCAGAACCACCTGATGGAACTGGTGGGAGCTGCTGAAGTAAACAGAGAAGAAAACGAATCGTTTGCCGTGGCGCTGGAAATGGCCTGGTGTATGTATTACATGGAAATCATCACGTGGTGCACATACAAGCGCATCAGAAACCTTTTGATGCAGTGGCGTTATCCGCGCCGCAGGAACATTGCTGAAGAAGATATGTTTCGGGAAGATATGTAGGCATAAAGCCGGGTTCGATTCCCGGCTCTTTCCATAGCCGTGACCGCACAGATCGGTGAAGACGAACAACTGAATACAGGCGGCTTGCAAAGTGACGGCACTTGCTGGCTTGTCGAAGGGTGAAACTGAGGGGGTGCGGCCCCTCTTTCTTTTTTACAATGGAATACAAACATCTCATCAAGGAACTCGAACCCAAGCCAGGCGAATATGTTCAGCTGATTGACGTTATGCCGCATCCATCCACCAATGTGTGGCCGGAGACTGCTGTCGTCAACGCTGCGCGCGTCTCCTACCTCGGCGAAAGCAAGGGGGAAGAAGCCGACCTCAAGCTGCTGAAGTACCTGCTCAAACACAGGCACACCAGCCCGTTTGAGCACGTGATCTTCAAGTTTCGCATTACTGCACCCGTAGTGGTGTGGTGGCAATGGGTGCGGCACCGCACTTGGTCGTTCAACTTTCAGTCCGGTCGCTACGTTGAGTTTGACGAGACGCAGGTCTGGGACCCAATGTTTTGGCGACTGCAGAGCAAGTCCAGCAAGCAGGGATCGGACGGCTACGTCGACGACGAAACAGAGCAGGAGCTCAATCAATTATGGGATGACGCACAGCAGGCCGCCATGCGAAACTACCGGTTTGCACTGGACAAAGAGGTGGCCAAGGAGCAAGCTCGCCTGTTTCTGCCCGGATTTGCCATGATGTATCAGGCTATCTGCACCATAGATGCGCACAACCTGATGCATTTCCTGGATCTGCGCATGCAGAAAGACGCGCAATACGAAATTCGAATGTACGCCAACGAAATTTTTGAAATCTTCAACAAGTTCATGCCCAACACAGCCGCGTGGCTGCGCGAGAGCATTGCCCTTCCCTGATATTTATGCCCAAAAAAATCAAGACGCCAAAAATCGAACCTAAAAACAAGGATTACATCGTGTCTGTCGCCCGCGATCGTTTCAAGAAGAACATTCGCATCGTGGTGCAGGACAACGCGCTTCCAGCGGAGCACTGCATCCTGTCGCTGGAAATCTCAGGGCTGACCAAAACTAACTTCAGAAACGACACGTCGCTGTTCAACCTGATGCACTACGCCATTGCTCATGTGATTCATGAGCGCTTTCCGGATTCCAGCGAAGAGCTGCACGCGTACAACGATTCGTTTTTTACGGACATGCACTACATGTCTGTGGATTTGATAGATGAATTGGCCAACGGCAGCAGTTTCATGCTTTCAATTCCGGAACTGGATTCGTACACGGAATACGAGTTCAAAGGCAAGGACGCGCGAGACGCGTGGGACAAGCCCCGGGAATACCTGTACGAAATCAACGGCGCGAAAGGAAAGCGCGTTGTCAGTCCGAAGAGGCAGGGGCGTCCTCCTGTGTTTTTGGACTGATTTCTTTAACCTCACCGTCAATGATGCCGGCTTCGATCTTCACTGCTTTGCCTTTCAGTGCACGCTGACGAGCAATGTGAAGATCTTCCGGCGTCACGTCGGGGTCTTCTGGATCTAAAAACAGCATGCGCGTAAACAACTGTCCCATTTCTGTAGTAGTCAACGCCTCAAACGCATCGATCTGATCGCGCTCCAGCGGAGGCATGCGCGCACCAGGAGCTTTGATTCCTCGAGCAATGCGAGACATGTTTTGAAACCACTCCAGAGAGTCGCGGGAATACACATCTACAATGCTCTTGCGTAAATCTCTTTCAATCAATTCTTCAATTACTGCTTCTCCAATCATCTGAGAAGCAATATTGATGTAAGGGCTTTTTGACCACATGTACAGCGTATCTTCATCAACGCCCGCGTGCTTCTCCATTTCCTGACGAAACGATCTACCCGCTTTTCTTGCTTTCAAACGAGCATCGACATAGCGAAGCGCCTGAATCAGAAGATGCATGGTCATGACGTCTTCTACGTTTACGCCAAGTGATTTTGCCTTCTCTACGTAGGGAAGAAGATGATCGCTGAGTTCGTCTGACATATTCACATTCTAATTGCCATGGAAATCAATGAGCATTTTTTGAGAAACCTTCATCACGAATATCTTCAACAGAGAGAAAGGATTTCGCTTCCAAAAAAGCAGATTGGCGATCGATCTTTTGAAAGTCGTTTTCGCGCCAGTCGACTATACGGATGCTCTATTGCCGATCACTACGCCCGCACCGGACAGTCTTATACGCATCCGCATCCCTACTCTCTTCTGCAGCGTTTTGAGCAGGGAAATCGCGTCGCTGATGTGTGGCAGGAAGCGGTTTTGTGGTCCAAAAATAAGCACAGCGTTTTACATGATGCAGACTACGAAGTTCCTTTGGAAAATGACGTGCTTGTCGGGCAGGCGGACCTGGTGATTGCCGGAATGCCGGTGGAAATCAAGAACACTGTGCGTTATCAACCGTTTGCCGGCCATATCCTGCAGCTCATGGCGTATTGCAAGCTGCTGAAAGCGCCGAAGGGCTTTCTGATTTATCAAAGAGAGTTCAACAACTCCATCTTTGAAGTCGAAGCCAATGACGCAATTGTAGATGCCGCTATTCTGGAGATGTCCAATCCCATTAGCGCTCCGCAAAGCGTTTACGAAATCAAGCCAGGATTGTGCTGCGTGGAATCCTCGGCGGAAGACGTCTTTCCAAAAGAAGCAAAGCGTGCAAGTTCTCGCACAGGCATACAGCGTGGAGACGTAGTGCCGGGAACGATTACTGTGAAGTGTCAGTACTTTGGGCATTGTTTTCCATGGGCAAACAACCATGCGAAATTCAAAGTTCATGGTACAAACGAGTCCCTTGCCTCAGGAGAAATTACAGGAACCACCCCGGACTTGTCATGAAGCTGGAAGAATACAAATGCCGCAGGCCGATTGCCGCTGAGCTGAACAAGCTGGGCGTGTGGCTGCCGTTTCCCAACGTATCTTTTCTTATGGGAACAGACGCGTATCGAGGGAGACCAGATGGAGAGTATCGCCACCCGGAAGGAAGGGTGGCGGACGTGGAATTCAAAGCCGCATCCGGATCCTTGTATCTTGGAAACGAAGAAGACCCTTCCGAAACAGAAGGGTTTCATTTTTCGCAAAGAGAATGGCACCGTCACATCAGCGCAAGAAGCAAAGTGCCGTATCTTCTTGTGGTGTATGCCTATCCGGATAAAAGCGACAAGCGCATGAAGGCCAGCAAGGGATCGTTTTACGTTGTGACTCCCTTGATCTGGCAAGAGCTGGAGGGGTTGATCTATGCGGTAGACCCGGAAAGAAACAAGAGAACCGTTTCTATTGCCAGCGGATCCGACAGGCTTCTTGCATATCGACACATCAGCCTGGAAGACATGTGGGCGCAGCATCGCTATTCCACCGCGAGAGAGGCCGCACTGGCCATACACGAGAGAACAACATGAACCTACCCATCTTTTCAAAAAACAACTACGAAGCTGCACGTCAAATCGTCGACATCATTGACGAAGTAGTCGGCAGACTGCCGTCGGAAGAAGGGGACATTGACCCTACTCGCAATGCAGATGCGCACGTGGATCGATTGGCGGCTGCCGTAAATCTGTATGGCGGATCTCGCATGGCAATCGGGTTGCGCCTGCTGAATGTGTTCAACAATCAGTGGCACACGTTCAGCTCAATCGCTCGCCAAAATGGCGCACGGGACGACATGGAAGCCATGCATCTGGTTATGGAACATGTTGGGCTGGATGCGCAAGTCAACGAGCAGCAGCTGTATCAGCTGAAAAATTTCATGTTCCGTGTTCTTCCGCCTCTGAGAGTCGAGGGGCTTGTCACTCCCGAAGAGGAGTTGGAATACGTGGTGTCCTGTTTATCGGAGACGGGCAGCATCAAGATTTCCACAAACATGCGCAACGCCATTCTTTTTGTAAACAAAAACAGAAAGACAGGAATCACACGAGAAGACGCAGAAAAAATTAAGGGCGCACTGGATAAAAAGAGTGAGATCAGCAAAGAGTTGGAAGAAATGGCTGGCTCTCGCAAGACACAGGAGATTCCCAAGCTGGAGTGCGTGATGACGTCAGGACCGGAAGAGACGGTGTTTGTCGTGCGTGCGCCCAGGTCCATGGAGCAGGTCATCGAGAAGTTTATGGAGCGCTACTTCGATGTAAAACCATATTAGGAGCATCATGAAGAAAGTGACGATTGACTTTGCTGATTACTGCGACGAAACCAACGATTCTCGAGAAATCAAGACATGCAAAGCAGAAGGCCCGCGCTATCAGGATGAAGACGGATACTTTCGCGTGCCGCGCACGGGCTTTGTGCGCAATGGAGTGGAGTATCAGCTGCGCGGATTTGGCAAGCTCGACAAAAGACCAGGACCCAAGATCGAAATTACGGATGAAGCAACTCATTGGTTTGAGATGCGACTGGGGCCGGGATACGTCCCGCACTTTATCCGGAATCGAGATCTGCGCGTCAGAGTTTCCACGGCCATTAAGCTGATGGGGTGGCCCGCGCTGCTAGCAAACATAGAAAGAGCCGCGCAAGAGATGCCCATCATAAAAGCCATTGAAGCTGCCACCAGCTACGTCCCGCCACGTCCTGCCGAAGAGCCATACGACACGCCGCCTGACGGCGGCATAGACGCTGGCGATTTGGAGGATATGTTTAAATGAGTCAACTGCATTTTCTAGGCAGACAACTGATCGGAGCGGTCGCATATGCCGGCCGCTCCCCCGAAGAATACGAGCGAGCCGACGAGATCTTCCTGAAAAGCAAGGATCATCTCGGGCGAGCTGCATGGCAGGCCCTGAGCAAAGTAAGGGCTGCCAACCCAGTGGCCATTGCCGAGCATATGGCGCGCTTGGGACAGACCGGAGCCACTCCCGACCTGGTCAACGCAGAGATTCTGTCGCTCGCCACCCGCTGGACTCTCGACGGAAAGCCCGTGCTCCCCGATCCGGTGTACCGACAACTCTGCGAGTCGTACGACCAGGTCGCGGGGGAAGAGAAGTTCCAGCACATCGTAGATCAGCTCAGACTGCATCGAATCACACTCCATGACGCAGCGGATCAAGCCGCTGCCATTGCGGGAAATTCCGTAGAACGACCGGACGCGTTTTCTGATTCCACCAACTGGACGGCAAACGCTGAGCAATACATGGAGCAGCGACGAGTGCTGTACACGGAGAACAAAATTCTCTCGTGGCCGCCCATCTTTGCCACGCTCAGCCACAACATCCCGGAGATCGAACCGGGCATTCTGGCCGCCTTGATTGCTCAGTCCGGCGTCGGAAAATCCCTGTTTGTCTCACAGATAGTCGATCACTGGGCAATTGTCCACAAGCACAACATCCTGAACTGTTCGACGGAGTTGCCGCCGCGCGTCATGCTGTGGCGCCGCATCACCAAGTACAGCAAGGACGTGCGCTGGGATGATCTCAACAAAGGCACCGCTGACAAAAAGAAGGTGGAAGACGCTTTGATGCGCTATCGAGGAGGCGGTTTGATTCGCGACTATATGTGCGGTGGAAGAACCGTGGACGACATCGTTCGCCAGGCGCTGCCGATCAACGCGCACATCTTCATCGACTACTTCGACATGCTGGATCTCAGCCGCAGCAAGATGTTTGGCAAACATTTTGATTCCAATAAAACCGATGCCGTGGGCTATGCACTTACCACCCTGAAGGAATACGCAACATCTCAGAACAAGGTGGTGTGGGTAGTGCTGCAGACCGGCAAGGAGGCGTCTCCCAAGATAGTAGATGGCCGCATCAGCGGCGAGCAGAGCCTGCGCCTAGAGAACGGTATGGATTCAGTGCGCTTCAAGCATCGCGCCAACCTTGGCATCTCCCTCAACTTCAAGATGGTGGAGACAGCAAGGCGCATCACCGCTCCCTTGTCCAAGGTTGAAATCAACGATCGGCCGGGCACCTTCAGCTGCATCGGGGAAGGAATCGTAGTGAAGGACTCGTTCACCGGCAAGGAAGGATTGAAATTTCCTCTTTTCCGAGACGGTCCAAGGAGTGCTATCTATGAATTTGACCCTAGAAGACTCTCGTCTGTTGAACTGTCGGATCGGCCCGCCCCTCAACCCCAGCCAGTGGACCGAGTGGAGGCACCTCCGGAGAGCAGGAGCGGAGTTCCACGCTCAGTGCCCGAACGACGGCAAGAATTTTGGGGACCGAATGGTGATTGACTTTTCCGAAAGGAAAGGTCCTCCTCATGTGTGGTGCCGGTTTTGTGGAGCATGGGCAAAAATCCAGACTCCACAAAACAGCATAGTGGAGCGCAAAAGCTACACAAAAGTATATGAGAAAAGAGAACCTGAAGTTGCCGCCGAACTCGTTGTGCAGCTGGAAGCCGATCTGGCTGGCAGGGAGGCTTTCTTTACTTCTCGTGGACTCACCCCTCAAACGATACAGCGATACCGACTTGGGTTTCACAGGAAGTATCACCGCTATGCAATCCCTTGCTTTGTCGACGGCAAGCTCTACGGCATCAAGTACCGCATTGACCCTGAGCGAGAAAAGTATCTCAAAAAGCAGGGAAAGTCTTACTCTAAATACATCTCTGAGAAAGGAGGCGTAAACAACGTTGTGTTCAACAGCGCCGACGCGCGTGGAGATATCCCGTTTGTGCTGATCGACGAGGGAGAGATCGACACCATGCTGCTCACCCAGCATGGGTTTCCGACCATTTGCCCATTCAGCGGAAACAATTCCGGGATGGCGTGGAGGCCGGAATGGATGGCGCACATCCGTCACATTCCTTCCATCTATGTGATCGCACAGAACGACGAACCGGGAGAGCTGATTGCCATCTCGCGTCTGCACGACATTGGACGGGGCCAGATTGTTCGTGCGCCGGAAGGATATAAGGATTTTGGAGAGTGGCTGCGATCCATAGCCCCGCAGGATCGCACAAGAGAACTGGTGCAGAGACTGTCTCTGCTGCCGGTTTTGGAGGCAAAATGAAAACTAAGTCTCGTTTGAAAAACCTGATGCCGGGAGATCTTTTTTCTTTTGAGAAGCCCACTTTTAGCAGGGGAAAGGATGAGATCTGGCTGCTTTGCGGCCTTGCAGATCGCTACGTCTACGGCGACAATGCGTTTGACGTGCACCCGGAATACGAAGAAGACAAAGTGTTTACCGTTTGTGATTCGGAGGTGATTTTTGTTGGGCGAAATGCGTACGGTTACAGCGAGCAACCTTGAAAATCCGCCGGAGTGGCTGACCTCTGCCGTCAATTACCTGAAATGCCATGGAAAACACACGAAGATTACGCCGCAAGCCCTGGCGCAGAAATGGGAAAGCCGCATCGGCAAAAACAAAAAGCTCAGACTCCGGATCGCAGGAAACCTCCTCCGGAGAAGCATCGAATCATTCAAAGAGCTCACGCAGGGAGAAATCAACGCCCTCTGTGAAGTCTGCGAATGGATCCCTAAGAGAAGTGATTCGAATGAAGGTGATGCGTAGAGACGAATGGTCCGTCGTCGACGCAAAGGGATTGCACATCCTCGATCCCGCCCATGATCGCCGTGATCGACTGCCCGCGGAACACTGCCACGAAGCATTGGTTTCGCGGGCGGATGTGAGACAGCGATCAGACGAGGATCGGCAGAAGATTTTTGTGGAAGAAAACATGGTGATGCTCTCCGCAGAGCAGAACCTTAACCTTCCCCGAAAAGTGAAATATGCAGCCAGGAAGTATCTTGTTGCGTATTACGGCGAGGAGCGCATTCAGGCGTTTCTCGATTCAATCAAATGGCGAGAGCCGCTGGAGAGACTTACTTATGATGCACAGTGAACAGATTGACCAGATTGCCGCAGCGATCAGCGTGCTGCAAAGCCGCATGCGCACGGTGGACAAGAGCGCATCCAACCCGTATTTCAAGAGCCGCTATACGCCGCTGGAAGATGTGGTGGACTCCATCCGTCCGCACCTTGAGGAGCTTGGTCTGAGCTTTACGCAGGGTGGGACGCTGGTGGGCGCAAACGAGGAAAACGAAGCTGGGTTCAAGACGGAGTTCCGCATGGTGCTGTCCACCCGCATCATGCACAAGAGCGGGCAGTGGATTGAGAGCTTCTTCCCTCTGGACGCCGTGCCAGACAAGAACGGCGTCGTCACTCCGCAGGGCTGGGGCAGCGCCAGCAGCTACGCCCGTCGCTACGGCCTGCAGGCCGCGCTCGGCATCACCACCGGCGACGTCGACGACGACGGCAACCTGGCCAGCGGCAACGAGAGCGTTGCTCCTGTAATGGCCAAGATGGCAGTCTCCGTTTCCGCTCCGGACACCGTGCGTAACAACGACTGGGCAGCGCTGTGGGCAATTGTTGACGCCAAAGGCCTGCGCAAGCAGGTAGATGCGCTGCGCACAAAAGGATTTGCGGCAGTTGCCGAGGCAGCAGGGGTAAAGGTGGTGTGAAGGAATTCATACTTAGCGCGGTAGCCATTCTTGGCGTTCTTCTTTGTCTTGTTTTTCCCCCAATTGGAATCCTTCTGATCCTAATTGTGATGATTGTTCGATATGGAGATCACCAATCGTAAAATGATCAAACTATGGCCCAGGAAGTGCACAAGATGAAAGAAATGATTTAGCGTCTGCGCTCAAGCCGTCGCCCAACAAGCGGCGGCTTTTTATTGCCATGATCAAGATGGAAGAAAAGTATCTGGTTTCCGCGGAAGACATTTCCAGAACTGCCATCAACGTTGCCTTTCGCGTTGGTTTGGAGCGATACGACAAGATGGAAATTCGAAAGATCCTGAAAGACTACGCCCTGATCATGAACGAAATCTGCGGAGAAAACATGATTCCGTGGATTGACCTGCAAGATTGGAGAATCTATTCAAAACTTCTTGAGAGCGAAGCGACATTAGAGAAGGTGTTCAATTCAGTAATGAGCACCAAGATTGAAATCGAAAGCGGTAAAAAGAACAAAGAAGAAATCTTTAAGATGCCGGAGAACTAAATGGAACACAGAGAAGATTGGGAAACCGCGTATCAGGAGCAGTACAAAAAGGAAAGAGGAAAGAGAGAGTCCCTTGAGAAGGAGTGCATGTCCTTGAAGATTGAGTTGAACTACACGCTTTCCCTTCTCAATCAGTGCGTGTTCAATCTGAATCGCAAGGGGGATGCCATGACGCGCTGCGGGTTTACCAAGCAGGCGGCTAGCGATAAGCAGCTTGTGGAACGCATCGGCGCTCTTCTTTCCTACAAAGACGCCTGGATCAGAATGGATGGAGATGATGAAGAATGAAATCGTTCACCGTATACACATCCCTGCCTGAAGACGAGCTTCATGATTTGCTGCAAAGCAAGGACACCGGCGCCTCTTTTTTGGAAACAAACGAAAGCATTCGTCTGGCTGTCTGGTATCAGGACTGCTTTACGCGCATCTATCAGGTGCCTGGAGACTGGAAGAGCAGCGAGCCGTGGAGGGAACTGGAAGTTAGCCGCATGCAGTTTGAAAATCTTCCGGATGCATGTCCGGACTGCGGATCCGCCCTGGACAACCAGGAAGTGGACAAGGGAAACTGCGTGCACTGCGGATTTCACTGGGATGGAGACAAAATATGGAGAAAATCTTGAATCAATTTATTGTATCGACCGAGCTCAAGGACGTGGACGTCATCAATATTCTGCGGCAGTACGATCCAAACGTGGATGTCAGTCTGCCGGAAAACTCTCTGATTGTTTCTGAAGGAGAAAACGTTGGCATTTGCGTATACGCTGCTGTGAACAACAGCAAGGAAGAACGCTACGAACTTTACCCCGTGGAGTTCAAGATGCTGGACTGGAGCGTTCTGGAAGACGACTTGTGCCCTCTCTGCTTTCACGAAATTCTTCCGCAGGAAGAATACACAGCCGGCTACTGCAACGAATGCGGCTTCTCCTGGGACAACGACAAGACAGACTGGATCTGGGTTGAAAAGAATCTGGTTGGAGACAAGAAAGCGGAATAAAAGAGATGAATTGCAGGATAAAGCCCGGGCACTTTTGGGTGCCCGGGCACCTGACTACTTATCGTCGTCAGAAGATGGGATCACCTCCTCAGGCTCCGAGATTACCGTCATGATGTTCAGCCTTTCACGGTTGAACACATCCTGAACGGCTGCCTCGATCAGGCGGCTGATCTCATCCACATTTACGTGGCTGAGACCATACTTGTCCAGTTGCCGAACGGTAAAGTTGATGGCTTCCCGCTTCTTTTCTTCTCCTGCCTTTTCGATGACACCCGTCAGCCCGGACTGTTCGGCGTATAAGACGGCCGTGCGAACGATATCGAGAAGGAGCTGATGCTGGGACGCTCCGAGTTCGGCATTCAGTTTGCGAAGAAAACCCTTGACCGCAGCGACAATCGCTCCCGCAACAATCGTTGCCAGGATCGGAGCAAGGGACATCAGGACGAGGTTGAGAAAGCTTTGAAGTTCGAACATGGCTTGAATTGTATATAGTGTTTGTCATGGACACTTTGAACAGCATTTTTGACGCATTTATCGTGTTTGTCGTAGTCGCTCTCGCACTTGGAGTTTTGGAATACGTGTTTCGCGCACCTCCTCCACCGTTTAAGTGATCACTCTAATCCGTAATGCCCGTGTTTATTGTAGGGAATCAACTTGCCTTTTTGCATGACTAGGAATCCCGGCTGCCAAGGGGGCAGTCGGGATATTCCTAGCTCCACATACGCGGTCTGCTTAGCATCCGCCAGGCACCCGCAGTCCGCCACCGTAAATCCTTTGTAGGATCCGATGGCGTTGTGATGCTGATGACAACACACTACATTCATCTGAAGCTCGCTGGCGTAGTCGCAGGCTACGCGAAGCGGATACTTGCTGTATTCACGCTGGTGCATCAGGCACCACATCCCCGTGTTCGGAGAGTTGACGTACATCTTGATATGTACGGAGGGTTGGATCTGGTGACGCTTGCCGTCGGGGGCCACTAGATCGCGCAGCTCTTCCATGGTGATCTGCGCGTCCATGGCGTTGAGGATGCGCTCGTCGTGGTTGCCACGGCAAAAACGCACAGACGTAAAGTGCTGCATCCAGTAGGACATGATGCGCTTGGCTTCTCCGCGCTCGTCCCGAAACGAAGGGCCCAGCACAATCTTGGGATGGCGGCTGAACATATCCTGGCAAAACAGGTCGCCCACCAGGTCAAGCTCCCTGATTTTGAGACTGCGGCCTGTTTCAAGGATCAGCTCGGCCAGCTCCCAATCCACAGCGGGAACGTGCACGTCAGCCACAATAATGCGGCTGTCGTTCTCACTGATCAGAGGAGAGGGAAGGGATATTTTCTCTGCGCGGGAAGGAGAATCAACATCCACATACTCGGAATAGCGACGAATAATTTTCTGAGCGGAGTCTTTGGAAATGCCGATTTGTTTGGCGATTTCTGATGCAGAAGCTGGTTCTGCTTCGCTTAAAGACCTCTGATGAAGCTCCAGAACTTCGGCTCGCACGCGGGCGTCAACTTTCTTCGCCATTGCGATGATTCTCCAGGTGAGCCACTCTCGTCCTCAGGCGGCTGATCTCCTCCAGCGCCTCACGCAGCTCCTGCTTGAGCTTCTCGTTTTCCTCCTTGAGATCTCGCTTGGCTCGCAGCAGCTCGTCTTCCCGGCTGCGCGCTTCGTCCAGCAGGCGTTCAAGAGTAACGATCCTGTCTTCCGCCTCGACAACGCGGCCGGCCAGTCTCGTCACTTCGTCTCGCAGCGGCTTCACAATGGAAAGAGCGACCTGAGCCATCTGGCTCGCTCCGCTAATTTCCACGTTGATGGCCTCGGCTGAAATCTTTTTGGCTTTGGCTTCGTCAATTTTTTTGCGGAAGAAACTTGTAGCAATCAGAGTGCTAAGGGAGGAGATCAGGCCTACCAGGGCCGTGAACTCAGTCTCGGTCAAAGTAAAGCCTGTCATGTCTACACTTGCACCGTTGATCCTGTGAACGCGGCATTCCATTCTTGCCGTGTCCACCGGCGTTGTTCCCCTCTCTTGTCCGGCCACAGCGGGTCATGCACCAGAACGCCGCTGTTGTCTACGGAAAGAAAGACAACAAAGTGAAACGCTTCTGCGGAGTTGTAGAAAGCTTTGTCGTATGCGTTTCTGACGTCCAGCTTGCTGTAGTTGATTAGCGAGATGGAGCCTTCGGTGGGCAGTGAATTGCGAGGATAGAACTTTCTGGCTGCCTGAATGCCGCGCCAGTTCAGCCAGTTCACCCCCTGCTGAATCGTGGTGTATCTCCCGGGCATCCAGTTTCCGTTCAACTCATACCAGCTTGGGTGATTCTGCAAATCCTTGGTGATCTGATCCGGGGTAATAGCCTGACCAGTTTTCCACTCAAAGATCATGGACAGACATGCCTGCTGACAATCGTTGCGCGTAAGCGCGCCAGGGTTGGCAATCGCCACCTGACTAACCCAGGGAATTCTCTCGGGAGGAGTAAACGGAGAGGCCGCATCCTTTCGCACATACGCGACAACTCTGTAGTAATCGCCTTCTTCCCCGATGGTTTCCATAACCACGCCGGAAGGAGAGATGCCAATAACGTTGTCGCCCAGCTTTGGCTCCCTTCGTATGTTGATGGAAGAAAACTTCCCCCCCAGAACGATCTTATTCACGCGCAGAATTATAGCGTTTGTTGCAAGAATATCTTTGCGCAAGAAACTTTAATAACAGATTCCGCTATTAAAGTTTTGGAGGAAAACTTTAATAGCAAGCGGCGGTGCTTGATGGCAATATGAGGAATGAACCCACAGGGATTGCCGCACCGCCGCTTTAGAAACGCGCTCGCGCGTGATCGCGCGCGCTCGTCACGTGCTGGATGATACCAGACGCCTAACTGCGCCAGAACTCTTCCAGCACACCAATGTGAGAAGCTACGTTGTAGCCTTTCCAGCCCTGGTGATTGCCCAGCTGAAAGATGCACGCCGCGTCCATAGGCACCGGCTGATTGCGGCGGTATTCCAGCCACCAGTTGCACCACTCCTTGAACTGCGTGGTGTTGTAGCCGGCGTGTGCAAACCCTCCGCCGGCGCTTTCCACACCTGTCTCGCCGCACATGTGGCGCACTCTGGAATCAGCGCCGGACAGCTTCCAGAAGCTGGCGTCGCGCCCCTCATACCATTCCGGCGCAATGGGAGGCCCGTCCAGCTGCTGCGGGTGCCGCTCAAAACGACGCCCCTTGGTATAGAGATGCCAGCCAATGCGAATGCGATCCGGATTTTCCGCGGCAAACTTGTAGTACGTGTCGCGGAATGTGCGCACGATGTCCACGTTAAGCACGTCCGGCGTGCCGTGAGAGAACTCGCCGATCACCACCTTGCGGCGCGGGTTCTTGGCCCACAACGCAAAACAAAACGACTTTTCGTATTCGAAACGTCTGCGCAGCTCCTCCGGGGTGCCGTAGCAGATCCAGTCGCACTCGTTGGCGCACGTGCTCCACAGGTTGGATGGAACGTCCTGCAAGCCTGCTCCGTGATGATCCGCCAGCCACCAGGGGTCTGGCGCATGCTGGAACCAGCTGCGGTTAAAGATCACCGCGTCGGGATATGCCTTGGCCGCCTGAATAGCGGCAATCAGGCCGTCCATGAACAACACGCTGCGGCATCCCTTGGACAAAGCGTCCATACCAGCCGCGTGATCGTTGAGGCAGCTGACGCCCAGCAGATACTTGGGGTGATGCCAGGGGTGAACAGCCGGCTGCGGAGGAGGAGTGGAGTTGCTGATCAAATCCGAACGAACCCATCCGTCAACAGTAACGCGCGACCAAGCGCCCTGTCTTTCGTTAACAGTTACATCCGCTCCGGAATACAGCTCTCCCATCGGACTTCCTCCCGCAGAAGAGCGCACATACACGGACTTGAACTTGTTGTTGATCTTGGACATTATTCCTCCTTCAAAATCCCCAAAGAGATTAATATTGAAAGGCTCGACGCGTTCATAGGAAGCTTTGCCTTTTCAATGATTTCAATAGTCAGCTCCGGAAATCGAACAGACACTTTTTCTGACATTGCCTGCTCAATCGCGGAAATCAGCTTGGATCTTTTTTCCGGGTCTGAAGGGATGGAATATCCTCCTTCTACCGGATCTCCATACCTGGCAAAAATATCAGTACGAAGTTTTTGAAGCGGGCTTTCGGGCCCAAGATTGCTTTCTGCGTCTCTTTTGAAGTAAGCAAACGCGATTCGAAGCTTGTAGTCTTCGAATTCTTCGGTGAGACATTTCGCTGACGCGTCGTATAGGAGTTGAAGCTCCGACAAAGTTACTGTTACCTTTGACATATCGAAACATTATAGGAGAACCGTGATTAACGATCAAAAAAACACCAAAATAAACAGATTTATTCTGAAGCTTGCAAACGAAGGAGGGGTTTTTGCAGACAAAAAAACAACGTATGAAATTTACTTTTCTCATTCACCTTTGACAAAAGAGCCAAACATTCGATATGATCGTGATCGAAGATGTTATTACTTTGACAATATGGAAACCGCCATTCAAGCAAGAGAACATCTTAAAGAACACTTTGAACGCGAAATCAAGGCAGAGCGAATGAGAGGATACGTTCCTCTTTACGATGTGATGTCCGAAATGATTCCCTGGTACGACTGCGATTTTGATCGCAAAAAACTTCAGGACATTGTCGAAAACGGAAAAGGGGTTGAGTTTGCAATAATCCCGGAATTCATGAAAGGAGTGGAAGATCTCATTGAAGAATTGGAAAAAGAAGATTCCCTAAGCCTGAGTTTTCAAAAAGAGCTTCAGGGAGACACGGACGCAGACGTGCCAAAGGGATTTGACGCAATTAGACTTGCGGAGATTGGGATTGGATCTTTGCGTTTGATTTCTGAAAATAAAGTAATTCCCATCTCTCTTGAAGAGGCAAAGCAAATTGCCAACACAAATCCAGATTCGATCATTCTGGTTATGAATGACCCCTTTTAATCATGATCCTCACTGACAAAGAAATCGTTTACAGGCAGGAAGTCGGAACCATGATTGACCCCTTCTTTCCGCAACAGGTGCGGGAAAAGGACGGTCAACGCATCATCTCGTATGGTCTGTCATCGTTTGGATATGACATCCGAATTGGCGATGAGATTTACGAGACCGCGCGCGGCATTGAGGATTACGCCATGGACCCCAAAGACCAGGCGGATCAGCGACCGCAGTGGAAGCTGCTTGGAAACATCACTGGCAAACACGGGCGATACGTCACCATTCGTCCGCATGGGTTTGCACTGGGCGTCAGCCTGGAGCGATTCAAGATTCCGCGCGACGTGATCGGCGTGTGTCTTGGCAAATCCACCTACGCCCGCTGCGGCCTGATCGTCAACGTCACTCCACTCGAGCCGTCGTGGGAAGGGTTTCTGACCATTGAGCTGCACAACACCACCACGCGCCCTGTTCGTGTGTACATCGGCGAGGGCATTGCGCAGATCCTGTTTCACAGAGGCGCGTGCGAGCCCATGGTGGCATACGCCGACCGCGCCGGCAAGTATCAAGGGCAGCCGCAGCGCCCGGTATTTGCCAAGGTGTGACCATTTTGTTGACGTCAACAAAATGGCGCTGAGCAAACATTAGCAAAGAAAAAACATAGGGATTTAGCAGGCGTTTAGCAAAGGAATTCGTTATGGCCAAAAAGAAGAACGGAAAGAACAAAGGGAAGATCACTAGAGAACGCAACAAGGTCATTGCGTCACTTAAGGCGCAGGCGGAAGCCGAACGAAGCAAGCAGGTCAAACGAATCAAGCCAGACAACGTGGAATCCCTGTAAATGCATGGAATTCCAAGGGTAAGGGTGTGGTTCTACGTTGTCTCGGATGTCGCTGGAACCAGAAAGACTCCACACTCGCGACACTACACGGAGGAGGCCGCCCGCAAGGCGGCCTCCCGACTCAACGACACTTTTGCAAAGCAGGGCGTGCCCCGCGAAGCAAAGGTCATGGCCGGCCTGGGTCCTGGCAAGCTGCACGACCCGGACCTGGAATCACTGGAGCTTGTAGATCACGCCTGTTGAGTTGCAAGACGTATTCCAGTCACAATAACAGTTCTGCTTGCTGCAATGGTGTTGTTGACTGTTACTACGTTGCTATTTGAAAACACGTTGATTCGTGATGCCGTTCCCGAAGAAGCGGAGTATGTGTTTCCGCTGGAATCCGAAAGCATGACAACACCGTTTCCCACCAAAAACAAGCCAACGGCTCGATTGGTTGTGTTGGTGATCATTACAAGCCCGGCAAAGTTGTTGGCGTTGCCGAACGGAGTCATCGTTCCGTTTTGAGCGAGCGTGGTGGAAGAACCGGCAGAAGAATCAATTGCAAACACTGCAGATCCGTTGGATGACGGCGCAATATATCCACCGGACAGCGTGCTTGCTCCAGTAACCGCAAGCGTGCTGGACAAAGTTGCCGCTCCGGTGACTGCAAGCGTGCTAGACAAAGAAGCGGTAGTTGCAATAATTCCAGCAGAAGCTTTGATTTGTCCAGGAGCCGCGCCAGTTGCGGATCCAACGTTCAGCCTTGAAATTGTTGCATTTGCGGATGTAAAGTTGCCCGTTGATCCATCTCCAGTAAAATCTTCAACATCAAAATTTCCGTAAAGCCTTGCACCCGACAGACTTGATGAATTTCCTCTGTATATTGTCATTGTGGGAGGAAAATCTCCAGGCCTTAGGTATATCAATCCAATGCTATCCATCGCAACAAAACTGCCTCCTATCCAAAGAGCCTGCTGTTTGTATCCCTCCCATGTATGAGGCCAAACCTCCGCAGAGATTTTCTTTGAAACCCCTATGGAAAACACAGGAGAAGATAAAGAAGATCCCGAAAATGTAACCGCAGATGTAAATGACAAAGGGTTTGCGTAAAAAGGATCAACGGTTGTTGAGATGTTGAAATTTACTCCATTGGAATCGATCACAACATCTCCAGCTCCGGCTTTTATTGACCCATCCGTATCCGCAAACCACTGCAGCGTGTTTTCCTTGTACCCGGCAATTCTTCCAATGACGCCGCCGTCCGTTACGGTGGCAACGGTGGCCGTGCCGCCGGTCAATGATCCCGTGGCAACGGTAACCGTCATTTTTGTGGATGCCCGGGCACCTGCGAACGTAATGGTGTAAACGTTTCCCGTTTTTGTGACGGTGGCGTTTCCCGATCCCACGGATGAAAGCGCTTGCAGAGACGCCTGCATGGAAGTGGTCCCCGTAGCGGGAATGTTGTATGCCAGGCTTCCCGTGGTTGCGCTGGCCCCCGTGTCCGTTCTGACGACGGTGATCGTAAACGTGCCGCCCGTCGCCGTGACGGTAATGGAAGAAACGTGGTTGACTCCAGAAGAAAACATTTTTAGGCCGGTTCCAGGAGAAGCAAACGTTCCATTTCCCTGATAAATTCCACCGCTTGATCCAATAGAAAGAGCGCCGGCAATGCTTCCGCTTTGCGCAGTGATGGCTCCGTTGACGGTCAAAGAGCTTCCGTCCCACTGCATGCCCGACGTCAGGACGCCGGATGCGTTTGTGGCGCCGACGCGCATCTTGGGCAAATCGCTTTCGCTTCCCATCCAAATTCCGGTGGTGCTTGCCGCAAGAAAACCCGTGGGGTATGCCGTTCCTCCAATTGCAATGTAAGGCGTAGTTCCCGGAACAATGCCTATTTCCGGTCCGACCGTAATTGTGTTGGAAAAACTTGCGCCGCCGGAGTTGTTCATCGTGATGACCGCGTTTCCGGCGCTGTTGTTAATTGTCATGGAAGTGCTGTCTAGCGACAACATATTTTGACCAGCGCGTCGAATGTTTAATGCTCCGCTTGTGATATATACATTATTGGCGGAAGCAGGCCCGATGGTCACATTTCCATTTATATCAACCTGAAATTCAGTAACGCCGCCGTCTCGAATTCTTATCCCGTTTGTGGAATCCATGGATATAAACGGATCTGATGCATTCTGATCTCCAATCAAAAGAGTTCCAGATGTAGCAATCCTGAATTTCTCCGTGGTTGATTGCATAACGCG
>Ga0129333_10001853_pt1 | contig 19414 bp, 25 predicted proteins | sample CPB6_08_DNA_FD_94474 | JGI IMG/M metagenome (GOLD analysis project Ga0129333, IMG submission 94474) | Freshwater to marine salinity gradient microbial communities from Chesapeake Bay, USA - CPBay_Sum_0.6_0.8_DNA | ecosystem: Environmental > Aquatic > Marine > Coastal | place: USA: Chesapeake... | reverse complement strand
GGTAAGGTAAAAATCAACAGAACAAAAGGAGATAAGTAATGGAAATGCAGTACATCAATAACGCCGAGGTCGAAGAACTTCGGCGGTCCAAAGAAGCCTACGCCCAGGAGGTGCAGGTTGCTCGTCAAGATTCCGAGAGGAACCGCATGCTTGCGGATCGTCGGCATCAGACTGTTTGTGATCTGTCGTCGGACGTGTCTAAGTTCTTGAAGGCTCTCGCCGATGACGAGGCCATCGACTCGGATTACAGCGGGCTGGACGTGTTGCGCAAGTGGTTTAACGACGACACGCTGGATAACCCTTTCGTCAAGGAGACGGAGTTCACCGTTACCGTAACGGTTGAGCACACGTACAGTGTACTCGTGAAGCATCCTGCAAATGTCGACACGAGCGACATTCAGGACGAATTGCAGCAGGCTTTCGATAGTGCAGGCGGAGACAAGGACGATGTTTCCGAAGACCTGGGCAATGGTTGCCACATCGAAGACATCAGCGTGGATAACGATAATTTCGAAGTCGATGTTCAGGAGAACTAATCATGGTGTTGGTTCTTCCTCTGGTGTTTGCTATCATGGTTCTTGTCGGCTTGCGCCTGGCGTACCTTGCGGGGTACGACCAGGGCAGGCTGTATGAGAAGAGCAGAGATCGCCATCCCTCTCGGTGATGGTTAAGTCAAACTTAAAATAACAATAGAAAGGAAAGCAATGGGTTACGATAAGAACGGCGTCCTTGGTGGCGTCACGAACGGAGCGTTCCGAGAAATGCCATGGCATGGATTCGGAGACTCTGTCAATAGTAAGGGTGTCGTGGTTGGCACCAAGGTGCAGATCAGCGATGGTGTCCGTGATGGGCGTGTCCTGCTTGCTGAGGCTGGGCTTGACTGGCAGGTGGAGAAGCGCACGCTGCAAGACTTGGGCGTGTCTGCCGAGAATGCCGAACATCATACGGCTATCATCCGCACAGACAAGAACAGAATCCTGGGCATGCACTCAGATAAGTACGGCGAAGTGCAGAACGAAGTGCTTGCTGACTATGTCGATGTGTTGCTGAACGCTCGCGGCGATGCCGCTCCCGTCTCAGCCGTCGAACTATGGGGCGGCGAGGTGGTGTTCATCGTCATCGAATTCCGTGACCTTGTCCGTGTCGTCCGCAAGGATGGCACCAGCGACGACAAGATGACGCGCTACATGGGCCTGTACACATCACACAACGGACGCTATCCGTTAGGTGTGAAGTACATGAACAATCTGTGGGTGTGTCAGAACACTTTCACTCCGTGGCGTGCACACACTGGGTTCATTGTGCGACACACTCGTAACGCTGGTGAGATTGCAGCGTCTGCGATCAAGTCGTTGGAAGGTATGATCTCTTCGTTCGATTCGTTCGACAGAGAGATTGATCGTCTGCTCACGATTGAGATGAACAAGTCTGAGTTTAAGAAGACTGTCATCCCGACCGTGATCGGCTCTCGGCCTGTCGATGAGGGTCGTGCGCAGACCATGTATGACAATGCGTTCGACCTGATTGTCGCTGAGTGGGACGGCAAGACCCGCCAGGAGACAGCGTTCGATGCGGTCATGGCAGTCCAAGGGTACGAGCAGCATCGTAGTATTGTTCGCAATACGACTCGTGACATTGCAGCGATTCGTCGTCTGCTTGATGACAACTACCCGTTGACGAACAAGGCTGTGGCCCTGTTCGCATGACAGATCGTGCGGGGGTGGGGTTCCTCCCTCTAGCCCTGCCCCCGCACATTACAAAAGGAGAAACAATGAGTAAGACAAATACAGCAGAACCCGATGACCTGACGCTCAGCCTGACCCTCACGGAGGTTCATGCTTTGCACAAGACCATCGGTATCGCCATCGACAACTTGAACACCAAGTTGGCACGCAACCCTCACGGCAAGATTGCTGAGATGGTGCAGGCCGATCTGCGTGCCCTTGTCGGGGTGCAGTTGGAAGTGTTGACGCTGCTTGACGAGGTGTCATGATGTTGACTGTGAAGCAGATGATCTTTCCCGAAGAGCGTTTCAAGTTCTTCGAATCCATCCTTGGCAACCAGGCTTGCTTGTCGTTGTCCACGCAGGACGGTTCATTCAAGGACATCTCGTGCGGTACAGTCCACGCCGTCGACCCTACGGGTGTGGCGTTGTGGCACATGGGTGAGGCGCGTTTCGTTACCTGGGAAGAGTTCAACACGGTGGAGGTATTCAGTCATGGCTGAAATCAAGTACAGTATTTCTTTCACTCCGAATGTAACGATCTACATTGATTCGCGGGGCAGCGTGATGGCCCAAGAGTTGCGTTTTAATGGAGATAGTTTTAAAATTCTGCACGATTACAAGACAGGCAAGTTGACCTCAGATGCCGCCGAAGCGGAAGCGCTCGTCGGCAAGATCATCTACGGGTCTGTGCTAGAGTACGTCGACAAACTCGGAATCACAGAAATGTACTACAGCCCAGATGACGAACCATTCTGAAGGACAACACGTCAAACATTGGATGTGCCAGGAATGCGGCGGTCGCGTGACAACTCACGTCCCGCTGCTTTCCGACCCCGTGTGCATACGCCACGGGGGCACACCCAAAACCATGGTGGCGACGACAGCCAAGAAGCGTCGCCGCTGATGTGTACATACACATCTGTTAAACTGATCACGAAGTGATCCCCCGATAAGGGATACAGTATCCAGCCCGCCCCTCGGCGGGCGGGCTGGATCTAGTACAACAAGGAGAATTAAGATGGAATTAAATTGTGGCGTCGACAATCACGACGCTGAATGTCTATGCGATGTCGTTGTCAAAGAACCCGCCCCAATCCTGGCGGATTGGGTGCGGGACAGTTGGCTCGGAAAAGAACTCGTGAAAGAACTCGGACTGTCGATGCCATGGACCAACGACAAGATCCTGCACCTGCTCGAATCACAGACAGCGGCGCATGACGCTTTCGTCAAGGGTGTTTACAGGCCAACAATAGAAATGTCGGAGAAGATGCGGCGCACCCGTTCGTTCCGAACGAAGCGCATCAACGACGAACAACTCCGAGAGTTGCGCGCTATGCTGCACAAAGGCGCAACATCGGGAGACCTGCGCAAACACTGTGCTACAGTATGGGGTATTGAGATCAGCGTTTCCTGGTCGTGCAAACTGCGCGCCCAACTACTGAAGTCGGAGGGCTAATGAAGTTCACAGAGCACGGAGATGGGTCTGTCGATGTGTATGTGCGGCAGTCATGGATTAACGATGCTGTGATGTGTGCCGAGCGTGGACGGCAGGCGATTGTCCGTCCGCAATGGTCAATGCCGAACGATGCAACAATTCTCGGTACCGCTGTGCATGCTGGCATCGCCAGCATCTTGGAAGGCAAGGGGGCTGGCGTGCCAGCCGCCCTTGCCGAACTGAACAAACTGTTAGACGAACCTTTCAATCGTGTGAAGTACAGCAATGAAGAGATGTACGACCATGTGCACGAACTGATTGCCGAATGGGAGAAGAACATCGCTCCCACTCTTGGCAACGTGAAGGGTGTCGAAGTGCCGTTCACTTTCGAAATGTTTAAGATGACCTTAAACAATGGCCGTGAAGTTACTGTCCACGGCATGGGCACCATCGACTGCGTTACCGAGACTGCGATCTGGGACTGGAAGACAGCGGGCAGAAAGTACTCTGCTCGTGAGAAGCAGTCGCAAGCAATCCAGCCCACGATGTACACGGCTGCTGCCGTTGCGTTGGGTTGGTTGGAGTGGCCTGCTACATTCAAGTATGGTGTTTTAGTTCGGAGCGGCAAGGCACAGATCGTGCCGATTCACCGCAATGAGAGCCACGCCGAGTGGCTGCAAGACATCGTTCGACCGTTCATTCGGTCAGCGTTGTTGCTCGGCACCGATGAACCATGGCCCAAGAATGACACGCACTATCTGTGCAGTCAGACTTGGTGTTCGTGGTGGTCGGTGTGTAAGGGAAGCAAACTGTCCCCTGGGGACTTGGAACCTAAGGAGGTTGCAAAATGATTAGCAAGGATCAAGCGATCATCATGCAGGTTGCTGCGAAAGTTGCAGCAGACCTGATCATCAAGACGGAGAATGTCGAAGCGACATGCTCTGATTGGGAACTTGCGTTCAACTATGTGAACGACAAGATGCAGACAGCCAATGGCGTGGAGATTGTCAAGGAAGTGTTCCCGAACGCTACCGAAGTGACGACAACCACCTCGTCTTCGGCTCCTGCCGTGACGATGGCTCCGACTGTGAAGGTTGGTACCGTCCGTGTTGTTGGCACCCAGCATGGTGATCTTCCGCCGTGGTTGATCTCCGCTTGCCAGAAGGCTGGCATCAGCAAGGTGTGGGACAACCGCGACAAGGCTGCTGGCACCAAGCGTCCGTGGTTCAAGCAGGCCGATCAGGCTGAGGGTGTTGAGCCTGCGGCCTTCTGGCCGCCGAAGGGTCAGGGATGACCACAGTCGACAGAGAAGAACTTCTCCGTCGATGGGAGGGTCTCGGCGGGGGCGATGATGCCCCCGCCACCCCTCTCGTGGAGAACAAGCCTCTCGTCTACTACCGTCCCCTTGAAGATGCTGCAGACGAGTTTGTTCGTTGGGCGCAATCGCCACACGAACGGATCTACACAGGCTTCACCGACCTTGATCGTGAGATGCGTGGCATTGCCCCTGGCGAGATGTGTCTCGTCATTGGTTACTCGCACTCTGGCAAGACGTTGACGATGCTGCAGATGTTGATGGCCAACAGAAACAAGAACGTGATCTACTTTGTTCCTGATGAGCCTCGGACTCTGGTGTTGATCAAGTTGGCTTGCGTTACCCACGGCATCAATGCCGTCGACCTGGAACGTCAAGTTGCAGCCGATGACCCTGACGCCATCGCCCTGCTGAAGCAAACCGCTGTCGAACATTTCCCGAACCTTGCTGTCTTCGATCAGTCGATGGCTTTGTCGGACATGGAGAAAGCCATGGCCGAGGTGTCGGACATGTGGGGCAACAAGCCTGACCTTGTGGTGTTCGACTATCTTGAGTTGCTGCAAGGCGGAGGCGAAGACGTGCCGTCCAAGGCAAACACGATGAAAGCATGGGGGCGTAGACACGATGTTCCTCTTCTCGTTCTTCATCAGACTTCTCGTTCGTCGGGTGCGGACGGGAAGAGAATGACTATCTCGTCAGGTTCGTTTGGTGGCGAGCAGCAAGCGACACACATCATTGGTGTGCGACGCAAGCGGTTCGAGATCGAATCACAGATTCGTGAGTTGGAAGCGAAACTGGACAAGTCGTCCGCTAGTGAGCGGGCGATGGAACAGTTGGACTTCCTGCGTTACGAGGCTCGCATCCATGCCCATACTCTGACGATCAACTTGGTGAAGAACAAGCGTCCCGCTGGAACTCTGATCGATGACATCGATTTCGAGATCGAAGAGGGGACAGGTCGGCTTGCCCGTTTGCGTGATGGCGAACTGCCGCAGCAGTTCTTGAACCAGATCAGGCAGTAGTCATGTTGGATGAGTCAACTGTCGACGGCTTCGTCACTTTGTTCCGTGGCCGAGGCGACGCCTACGGCGCATGGGATGGTGGCTGTGTCCGCGAACCATTGACACGCCAGCATTTCCTAGAACACCTGTCGTCGGGTCCACACATCGGCACCTATCCGTGCCTTCCCTACAAAGGCCAGACTGTCTGCGTATGGGGTTGCACCGACATCGATTACGATGGGCCAGATGATGCGTGGCTGCTGCACGATGCTCTACTTGCTGTCGGCGTCAACTCGTGGGTGGAAAAGACCCGCCGTGGTTACCATGTGTGGGTGTTCGCCAACGAGATGGTCACCGCCAAGGACATGCGACGCATGTACCTTGCCGCCCATCAGGTAACGGGCCTCAACCCGAAGGAAGTTAACCCTAAACAGGAAAGTCTGGCACCAACTCAGATGGGTAATTATGTCCGTTTGCCGTACCCCGCAGGGGGACGGGAGGAAAGGTACATGGTCCGCCCAGACGGGGCGGCCATCCCGCTCCAGGCTTTCGTTGAGAGGGCCCTAGAAAGCCGTGTAAGCCCCGATCAGGTGGCCGCCCTGGCGGCACGCTACACCCCACCCCAGATCAACTTACAGGGCCTTCTGCCACCCTCAGGCGACCTGCGAGAAATCACCCGCATGCTCACCCCCCTGGGGCGTGCTATATTTAGAAGCGGGCCAATCGAAGGGCGGGACAGGTCAACAACCCTGACCCACCTGGCGCACGAATGCCGCAAGGCATCACTCAATCCCAACGACGCACTACGAATCCTGGAGGACGCTGATCTACGATGGGGCAAGTACCTGACAAGAGGACAAGCAGGACAGAACGAACTCATAAAGTTGTTGGATCGGGCGTACGGTCCCACTCCATCTTCATAGAAGGAAGACCGCACCCCAAAGGTCGTCCTCGGGCAGGCCAGTCCAAGACTGGCAAGACCTACATGTACACACCCAAGGACACTGTCGACGCAGAAAAGAAAGTTGCTGCGGCTTGGGACGGACCAATGTTCGAAGGCGAAGTAGCAGTCCACATCGTCGTAGACAATGAAGGCACCGCCATCATTGTCGAACGAGTCGACCTTGACATCAAGTCAAAGTTGCGTGGCGACCTGGACAACTACATCAAAACAATCCTGGACGGGTTGAACGGTGTCGCATGGAAAGACGACTCACAAGTCGTCAAGATCGTAGGCATCAAAGCATGAACGCATTCAAAGACAAACGCTGGCACAAACGCTACGACACAATGGGCGACACAGCAGAAACAGCATTCCTGCTTGTCCACCCCTACGCTCACCGCTTCGGGCTGAACCGACCCGACTTCGATGTGCGAGGAATGATTGACGCAATGCGTTATGCCCCAGACTTCATGGTGCCCGACTGCCTGTACGAAGTGATGGGCGTAGCATCACGAGGCGACAGCACACTCAAGTTCAAGTTCGACAAGGCTGCCGCCCTGTCAACATGGCAATGCATTGGGCCTGTGCGTCTGTGGATTTACGACTCCAGCAGACGGCGACATTGGGATGCGCCGCTAGACCTGTGGATCAAGGCATGCTACAAGCATGCCGAAGTGAACAGATTCCCAGACAACAACAAGCCGTACTACGCTTTACACATTGACTTCTTCCCCGTGGAGCCGCAACGACATGAAGTTTGATCTGGACTACCTGCCGTCAACCCCGCGCAGCGAAACAGAATGGTTGCTGCAATGGGGTGACGCCCCCGTGGACTTCAGCAAGGAACACATCCATGCTGTACAGATGGCGGTAGAATCCCTATCGCCCGAATCCCGTTACTGCATCGAAGCAGTCTTCTATGAAGGCATCCCGTACAGCGAACTTGGCAAACGTCTTGGCGTATCGAAGCCGCACGCTTGGCGACTTTCGAAGCGGGCCATGGGTGAACTGCAACGCAAACTTTGGAACGACCACTCTATCAACCTGAGGTACAAAATGTTCGACTGCTGGGATGATGCCGCTCTGGCAATCCTTGAAGACATGGATCACTTTGTTTCGCGATCATTCGCAAACATGGATCACATGAAAGCATTCCAACGCAAACTTGCTCAGCATGTTCGCGACCACGAAGAAATTCCCGTCAGCCTGTTCACCGACGTTGGCGACATGGCCTGCGGCGAACTGAAGATGCAAGGCCAATGGCGCTGCGACACGATGCACAAACTGCTGGTCTCCAAACAGCACGACTACGGCCACAACAACATCCTCATGTTCGGCCACACAGGCATCGCAATCCGCATGTGCGACAAGATCGCACGACTGTTCACGCTCCAAGCAGACAACAGCGCACCAGCAAACGAATCGCTTGTGGACACATGGCGAGACCTCGTTGGTTACTCGGTCATCGCACTCATGCTGTGGAACGAAACATTCACTCTGGACCTGAAGGGCAAGTCGTGAGCGAAGACACAACAGCCCCCGCCCCCATCCCCAGCGCTGAAGACATCATGTGTCTCGCACTAGCGACAGTCATCTGGCTGTCGCGTGACGACCTGACCATCTCAGACGAAATCTCCATGGTTGCAGACTTCCTCAAGGCCGAGATGTTCCCCGATGAAAAAGACTGAACTCAAAGCAGCACTCACCAACCTCAACAAAATCAAAAGCCTCGTTGTCAGTCTCGGCATGCCCTACTCCAATGTACGGAACCTGGACGACGCAATCAGGACAATTGAACGAATCATCACCCGCCTAGAAAAGGAGGCATCCAAATGAACGACACAATCGGAATCATCATCGCACTACTTCTCTGCGTCTTGCTGTTCACCATAATCAGCAAAAGAATCACCGATGACACACGAGTTAACGAAGTGCTCACCGACCAGTACGCATGGCTTGCCTACGGAATCCAACGAGACTGGATGCGCTCCTACTGTGGCACACACGACTCCTACTTCACACATGAAGAAGCAGAAGCGTTCGAAGAATACGACGACCCCTGCTACCTGATCTACCGTGTCATGGGCGACGAACGCTGATGCCCCGCAAAGTCCTCCTGTCTGAACTAGGAGTGTTCACAATCCTGGAAACAGACATGGAGGACGAATGGCCAGCGGGCGACCCAGTCGCCCGCGACAAAGAGACGCTGTGCACATATGTAGAGCGTCGCAACCAAAGCGGCGACATCACCTACCAGGCGCACCAATGACCGACTTCCCAGGGATCGACCCCGACGACATCCAAGAACTAGAAGCACGATCAAAAAAGATCGTGCAAGATTCCGAAACGTACTACGAAGTCACCATGACTGTCAGCCACACATCAGCCCTAGAATTCTTGGAACGCTACCAACGGGCTGTCGACGGAGATGTCATGTCGCTGTTCGCCCTCATGACAGTCATCCACGCAATCGCCACCAACTTCCAGGTGGCTATGGATTCCGACTACGGAGACGACGACGAAGGTTTGTGACCTTCGGTGGGTGCCAAAAGAATACTGAACACCCAATCGATGTAAGCAGGATCGTCAGCAACCTCATTGCTCAACTCCACATGAATCCACTTGCCGCCAGGGGCACCACTAATCGTCTTTGAAGTGTACTCTTTCCAGCCGTTGCGGTCACACCGCCAGGTGCGACCCCACGGCTGCGGGAAATAATCGGCAACCATCTCAACGCCAAACGCTTCCCAGTTACGCACCAAGAAATCAATCAGATTCAAACCATCTTCACGATGCTTATAACCGAAATCAATTGCCCTACCCGTAGCATGCACCGAAGTCTTGCCAGGCTTACCCCGCATATCACGCACAGAAAACGTACCAAGATTAGTGATCTTGCCTGCGTTCAAGAAACGCACCCAATCCACCAACTTCTGTGTACCAGCACGACGACGCTTCGCCACAAAGTCGAACCCCGTGTACTTCTTCTTGCCACGCCACAAAGCCATCAGGCTTCTCCTTCTCTCTCACGTCGACGCAACTCCGACTCCCTAGAACTTTCCGTAACCTGACGCAACGGCACACCCAGATACGACAAGATGCTGCCCAACTGGCGCTCCTTGTAGAACTCAGTAGCAGGAGCCAGACGTTCCACCTGACCAAGCGTGGGCAGCAAACTGCCCAACGCATAGTTCACCTTCTCGGACACACCCATCTCGCCGCTCTCCATCTCCCTGCGCTGACCCAACAGACCAGCCAAAGCCTCAACGGCAGGGGAAAGCGGGCCACCCATGGCCTGCTGCCCCGTCGAATAGAACGGCACATCGTTATAGAACTTCGTCTCACTCAAACCAAGTTCAACAGGAAGACGCAACAACGGGTTCACATCCGACAACAAACGCTTCGGATCACCCAACATCGCAACCTGCTCACCCAGACGGTTGTAGCCCACATCCAACGACAAATACCATCCGTCAGCAATCTTCACGGCACCCTGCTGCTGCAGCCAAGACGGGACAATGTCACCTTCCTCCGACTGGGCGTAGTTCTTCAAGAAGTTACTGAAGATCGCATACGCCCTCGGGTTCGTCCACTGGTTCACCATCTGCAACGGCAAGTTGCGAGACATCCACATCCAGAACGGCACAATGGAACGAATGTTCTCATCGAACGAACCAACATCCTGATAGTCAAACAGGTAGCGCTTAACCCGCGCTGTCGCCGCATTAAAATCCAATCCCTTAGTGGCAGAGTCATAGGCGAGCATAAACCGAGCAGACCCTTCGACGCGCTCGCCCAAGCGACGCGACGTACGGGTCAACACGTTGTCACGCAAAGTGAAACCGCGCCGAGCGAAGTCAGCAAACGCCTCCTCAACACGACCACCACCAGCGGCCTCCATCGCCCGCAAAGCGATGTCAACCCGCTTGTACTCTTCGGCAGAAACCTTCTTCGCTAGATCATCAAGCCAGTCTTCAACCTTGCCCTGGTTGCGAATGTGCTTCACCAAAGAAACATAAAGATCAAGACCACGGCTTGCTGTCTTCGGGTTAGCGCCAGCAGCAAAGATCATGAACGTGTTGCCAAGAGCGTTACGCACATGGAAGCCAGGGCTGAGCGTGGCGTAAGCCTTAAAGAACTGGGTGTACTTGTTCAAGAAACGGCCAGCAGAAGTCTTGTTGATGCCAGTCATGCTGTTACGAACATTGGTCAACATGTTGTAAACTTCATCAGGTGCCTGCATGCCAGGCAACCCAGCGTCCCTGAGAGACGTGAAACCGTCATCCACCGCACGTTCAAGCGACTCAACAACCTTGCCGTCCTTGAGGCTCTCATAAATCCTGCGCTCAAGATTCGCATCAACCTGCTTCAACCACAAATTCGTCTCCGCCTCATAGGCGGCGACAAGCAGGCGGCTAATCGGATTCTCGGGATCATCCGTGAACATCTTCAATGCCTGCTGCGCACCCTCGCGCCACTCCTGCAAAGCATTAAACTGAGCGGGCGTCAACTTGGCCTTACGAGCATTCGACAACAAAGCCTCACGAGGAACCCCAGGGGTTGACGGTCGCGGACCAAAACGCCCAGCCACACGAGGCTGAGGCAACGGGACCTCGCCACCAAGCAACTGATTCGCCATACGAATCGTTGCTTCCAAAGACGGAACAAGATTCTCAGCAACTTCCTGCGTCGACATCTCAGCAATCGAAGCAGCAGCAAACGCATTCTGCGCACGAGTAGCAGCCTCAGTCAAAGTCTCAACCCGAGCCTCACCACGCTTAACCTCACGGCCCAAAGCCTTCAAGGTGCGTTCAGTCAGGTTGCCCAACTCGCGCTGCAACCTACCCAACTCACGTTCAGCAGCAGACAACTCCTTGCCAGCAGCACCACGCACACGGGTACTCTCACGAAGATCCTCAATGATCTTCGCAACACGAGACACTCGCACATTCTCAACGGCAGGAGCCACCTCGGCGGCAGCCTCCTTGACAGCAGCAGTTTCCTGGGCTGCCTTCTCCTTAGCGGCATCAGCAGCAACCTGCAAACGATCAGCCTGCTCCGTCGTGGCCTGCTTCGAGGCAGCGAAACTACGTTGCGCCGCATCCTCGGCGCGAGCAGCCAACTCATCAATACGACGAATTGTCGTAGCCTCATTCGTCTTATTCCACGCCTTAGCCAAATTGCTACGACGCGAAGCAACAACCTCGGCGTTCCCACTCAACACAGAAGACACATCGACACCAGGCTTATACCAAGCGGGATAATCGCCCGTGCCGAACACCAGAATGCGCATCTTCTCCAACGCTGCAGACTGAACAGCAGGATCGTAGATGTCAGCCGAAGCGCCCAAGCGCTTGGCTTCAATCTGAAGAACCTCAATCCTCTTCTGCACAGCCGCCATAGCGGCAGTCACCTTGTTCGCCTGCTCAATATCCTTGATCGTCACATTGCCAGAAATCTTCTTACGTTCAATGTCGGCCAACATCTTGCGGCCACGCTCAAGTTTCCCAGCCTCATCATCGATGCGAGCATTGACCTCCGTCAAGCGAGCAGAGTCAGCCCCAGCAACAGCATCAGGATCACGATACAACGAACGCCACTCCGCCTCAGAAAAAGACAACGGCGTCCCATCAGGAAGCGTCACCAAATCCAAAGAACCATCAGGCATCTCAACAGCAAAGCCCTTAACGCCATTCGGCAAAGCATGATTAAACAAATCGGTATCAGCCAGATCCTGCATGGCATCAACCATCTGCTTATCATTCAACGCCTTCGCATAAACAGGATCAGTCTTAGCCACATTGATCGCATCAGTAGCCTCATCCATCACACGACGAGCAGAACCATCCAAAGCCACAACACGAGTTGAGTCAGGAGCAAGATTGCCAGAGGCACGGAGACGCGCAGCAACATCCTCCAACATGCGACCATACAAATCGTCGGAAGGATTAGAAGCAAAATTATCCAACGCAGCCAAAACACGCTTAGCCCTCTCAAACTCTGCGCCACCCTTAGAAGACAAACGAGCAACCTCAGCACGCCACGACTGACGCAAAGACGCTGTCGCCGCAGTAGCGGCCTGACCCAACATCTCCTTCGAAGGCGTCTGGCCCTGACGGGCCAAGATCGCCGCCACATTCATAAAACGCTGAGTCGTATCCGACAAAGCCTGATACAACGACAACTTCTCAGCCACATCACCAGCCGCCTCGGCGGCAGTACGACCAGAAGCAACAGCAGCACGCTCGCCCTCACGGGCAGCAACACGATCAACGGCCTCCTGTAGACGACTCTTACCAGAAGCAGAGTTCGGGGCAACAATCGCATCACGCACCGTGTAAACACGCTGGTTCACACCCTGGCCAACAACCCATTGCTTCGACAGAAGCGTGTCTTCAATGTTGGAAAGCACCGCATACAATTCGCCATACGAATTGATGCGCTCAGGAATAGCATCAGTAATAGCCTTACTGAAATCGCTGTCAATAGAAGTAACGCGATTCGTAGTAGCAACTTCCGAGACCCGCCCCTGCCCAGCAAAATCCTCTCTACTGGCAGCAATAACTTCTTCGGGGATGTCACCCAAAGAATCAGTCTGCGAAGCAGCAGAACGGGCAGCGGCTTCCTGCTCGCCCAAAAGAACAACCATTAGACGCTGCTGATCCGCAGGACTCAGCGCGTCAGTCGAATCAACAAGACCATTGGCCTCAATGTCCTGACGCAAATCGCTGAACCTCTTCAAGCGATTCGCATAAGCCTCAGCCTCATCAGCCACAAACTTGACATCGACATCACGCTGAGCGCCCTGAGAAACAGCACGCTGGCCACCAACCAACTCGTCGGCCAAAGCCTCCTTCTGCTTCCTCGTCGTAGCCTTCGCGGCACGCTCGGCAACATCCGCAGTCGCAGCAACAGCAGCGCTCTCGCGAACCACAGCGTCCTCGGCACCAGACAAACTGTCAAGCAACTCCTTGCGAGCCGCACCAAGAACCTCAGGAACCTGCTCATTGAAGAACATGTCGTCGCGAGCAATAACCCACAGACCAGCCTTACGGCCATCCTGCACGGCCTCAGCGCCCGTCGACAGAAGGGCGGTAACAGTACCCTCAACGCGCTCAGTATTGAACTTGGCCACTTCGGTGGCGGCAATCTTCGACTTGCCGACCTGCGAAGTAAAAACAGCAGAGTCTTTGAAACGAGTCTTAATGAAATTGTCCAGCGAACCAGAAATCAGTTTGCCAACATTCTTGGCCTGACCACGAGTCGCAGGAGAAACCCGCCCAGCGGACAACCACTTGCCAATAGAAGCGGCGACCTGATCGCCGCGACCAGCAGACTCCAAACTATGAGTCGTAATCTGATTATAGTTAATGGCGTCGCGGACATCAGAGATGTCCTGACGGATGGACTTGCTTGCCTTATCGGCCTCATCACGCAACTGCTTGCGTGCGGCCTGACGATCAGCCTTACGGGCCGCAACATCCTCCGCCCTAGCGCCAGCCAACTCGCCACGCAAAGCAGTCTCTTCATCGACAAGCGTCTGGAACCTACTACGCAAACCAGTAATACGAGCAGAAACCTCATCAATCTTCTTGACCAACGGGCCAGCAGCAACAGGCATAGACCCATCGGCAGACAGAAGAGCAGTCAACGTATTCTTATAGTTATCAAGATCCAAGGCGGCAGCGTCAAGCCTGCCGACAGAAGCATTCAAAGTATCTAACGACTGCTGAGTCGTGGCAGCCAAACTGCCAGTCGTCTGCTCCAACAAATCCAAACCCTCAGCAGCGTTACGCCCTATCGTGTCGATGCCCTGAACTGCATCAATCAAAGCACGAGAAGCATTAATCGCGGCGGCAGACACAGCATTGTCTGAGTCGCGCATCACCTTGCGCTGAGCAGCAATAGCAGCAGGATCGAGAACAGTTTCGGAGATCGACTTCTCAGTCAACATCTTCAACACGCCACGATCAGACAACTCCTTCAAGCGTCCGACCTTGCCCATCTGATCCGCATACTGCTTCACATAAGACTCTGCGACAGCAAGAATGTCTGTCTCGAAGAAGTCACCCTTGAACCCGCCAGCACGAGCGATCTCGTTGAGGCGGTCGGCGGTCAAGTCGTCTGCCTTCAACTTCACGCCGAACCAGTCGCTACCTTCTTTCAACTTACGATGCTGGAATACCGACATCGGATCGAAAGGATCTTCAAGGAACTCGGCAACCTGCTTCGAATACTCGCCCTTCTGGGCACGCATCCAATCACGAGCCTCAGGCTTGGGCATGTGCGGGAAATAGTTGCCGACACGACCAAAGCCACCCATCTCATCGATGGTCTTCAACCCGTCATCGACATCCTTCCAGAGACCGCCGAACAAACTGACCCAACGGTCATACGCCTGCCGATAGATCGGCGGCGCAGAATCCAACAACTCGGGACGCTCAAGATAAACATGCAAAGTATTGCGAACAGTTTCCAACTCGCCCTTGGGTGCCGTGTCAATCAGAGCCTGAACGCGACGCTGTCCTTCGACAGAGGAGCGGGCAGCAACCTGACGTTCAACATCACGAGAAGTCACAGTCGCAATAGCAGAGTTGACCCTAAAATCGGGAACGTCACCACGAGCCAAAGCGAGACGAATCTCCTTAAAGTCAGTAGGAGTAAACGCCTTCTGCATCGCCTTGCCAAGACGAGTATCAGACAAACCAATACGAGCGGCTGTCATCGCCTTCTCGCCCAACTCCCCAATCTTTGTGCCGACAGGCAACTTCTTGCCAAACATGTACAAGCCAGCACGGTTAATGCCGAGGCGCTGAATCTCTTCGGCGTCCATGGCAGAACGACCGAACTTGGCGATCTTGGCAACCTTCGCCCCATCAAAACCAGCATCAGCGGCCATCTTCGCCAAAGCGAAACGGCCGCCCTGGCCAGCAAACTTGCTGGCACCAAAGGTCACATACGTCAACGGATCGACAAGAACATCACCAACAAAACCAAGAGCGCGGTCAACCCACTTATTCCCCGTAAGGTTCCCGAACACCTTGCCCATTCCAAACGTCGGATCCTTGACCTGCTGAGTGAAATCACCCCACGAAGCAGAAGTCTTGGGATCCGAATCAAGAGCATCAGTAAGTTCCTGAATACCAGAAGCGACAGTACGGCCACCCATCGACAAAACATCGATGCCCTTTGTGAGTACCGTACCAATGGGACTGCCAATAATGTCCGAGACCAGCCCGCCCCAGCCGCCCTTGTCGGCAGCCTTGGGCTGAGCAACGATGCCAGTAAATGCTTCACCGAACTTAGGCAGCGACCCAGGCATCACATCGCTTTTGCGAGTGACGGCTGGGCGCTGCCCACTAATCTGCTTCTTATCTTCTTGAACCCTTGCGAGGATCTCTTCAAGAGAAGACACTATGCATTTCCTCCAGCAAGCATTGTTGCCATTGTCGCAATTTCCTGATCACTCAACACACGAGCAGCGGGCCTACTAGCCTTGGGTGCAGGCTGCGAAATAGCAGCCGCAGCAGCCAAAGCCTGCGGCAAAACAGCCAAAGCCAACGGAGTGCCAGCCTCATACGCCGCCTTCTTTTGCTGAGTAGCACGCTCAGTTGCGGCCTGCACACGGCCAGACAAAGATTCAATTGGCTTGCGCCTCTGTTCTTGCTCGGCGCGGCCAGCATAACTAGCACCCAACTTCGCCCATTGATCCGCATAGCGTGCAGCAGCCTCGTCGGGCTTGGGCATCGGCTTCTGTTGCACCCCACGAGTCGCGGCAAAGCCAGCGACAGGAGCAGTCTCCCCCTTGACAACTGGCCTTCCAGCAGGAACGCCACGAGTTGCGGCGAACCCTCCAGCAGGTTTCTGGGTAACCGCTGGCTTGGCTTCTCCCTGCTGAGCCATGCGCGTAGCGACAAAGCCACCGACCTTCTGCTGGTCACGCATTCTCGCTTCTTCGTATATCCTCTTAACATCAGGGTTCGCGAGCATCTGCTTGTAAACATCAGTACTAGATTTGGTCGCAGCAGTAGTGCTCTCCTTGATGAGTCTGTTCAACTCATTCGTCAGAGAAACAGCCTGCTGTTCACCGACAGCGGCGTCAGCAAGCAACTTGGCATCAGGAATAATTTCCCACATGGCAGGGTTCTGCAAAGCGGTCGGCAAGCCGAGCGCCTTTGTCGCTGCCATTGCCTGGTCCAAAGGCTTAGGCTTGAAAACCTGCCCATCAATTTCCGTGTACTCGCCAGTAGAAAGTTTTTCCAGAACATCCTGAGCGGCTAACCAACGACTCTCATATTCCACCAAGTCATCCTCAAGATTGCGCAAATCTGAATTTAGTCTGTCGCTCATCTTGCCAGCGGCAGTAGCGCCAGCGCCGACAATCTCGCGCAGCACCTGGCCAACAGTCGCCCCGTTCTTAATCAGTTCATAGCCACGCATCGCCAAGGGATCTTGGCGTGCCTCGGCAAACTTTTCCATCGAAACATAATCAAGAGCAGCGGTATCAATCGGTTCGCGTGTTGCGCCACGCACCATCTCCAGCACCGTGTCGGCGTTAATGATCCCCTGCTGATACAGAAACAGCGGGTTGCCAACCATGCTCATAATGTCCTGATACAAGTTCAGGTTGCCAGAAGAAGATGTCCCTCGCGGAGCACCAGAAGAATCCGCCCCAAGGAAAGCCATCAATGCTGCGGTCTCGGCATCAGTTGTCATCAGATGCCCCTCTCATTCGGACCAGTCGGCAAAGGAACAGGAAGATTGATGCTGTCAACAGGCGCACCAATATAATTACGGCCAGGGTTCGGCAAGGTAGCCCACCGATTAGTATTCATGCGATTCAAAGTTTCCTGAATCAACTTGAGAATAGACTCGGGAGCAACATTCTGACCAGAGAACACGCTGCTCACAAGGTTCGCAACATTGTTCCGTGCATTCATCTCATTCTGCAAATTCTGCTGCTGCAGATTTGTCAAGCCACCAATACGCGACTGCTCCAAAGCCAAAGCCATCGTTGCCAAACGATCCTGCAAATCCTGCTGAGCACCAGTCTCAATCAAACCAATATCAGACATACGCGACAGATTCGCCTGCTCCTGCGCAGTACGCATCACATCACTAATGTTCTGCAAAGCACGACCAGTCGCTGCAGACTCTGCGGCAGCCAACTGCGTGGCAGCCTCAGCCTGCGCGGGAGACAACCCAGCAGCAGCCGCATACTCGGCAATCGGATTCGCGGCGACAGTCGGAGCAGCAAGAGCCAGATTGGCGTAAGCATTCGCCATGTTATACGGGTCGGCCTTCATGCGGCCGACTGATTCACCAATCGTCTGGCCGCCACGGGCAGCAAGATCACTCAAGTACTTCTTGGCATCCTGGAACCATTGATCCAACATGTTGACGTTGGATTCAGTTCCCGCCGCGGGAGCAGCAGGCTCCCTGGGCGGGGTGAACGACGGGGGTGGTTCAGACGGCTGGCTTCCTCCGCCACCAGTTTGATTTCCGCCAGTACGCCCTCCAGACCAGAAAGACGGAGGAACATTGCGAAGCGCCTCCATCATCCGATCCTGCTCATACTGCGTCCTTGGCAACTGGCTCTGCCCACGGCTGCCAGCGCCAGTTCCAGTAATGGCCGAACGCATGTCTCCGCCAGGAAGCGAATAGGTGCGCCCAGCAGCAATCTGCTGGCGCGCCAGCGCTTCTCGTTCCAATCGATCAGCCGTAGCCATAACTCAACTCCCCAAAAAAGGACGGAACTTCTCAAGAGCCGTAGCAGCCTCAAGAATCCGTCGTTCCTTCTCACGATTCAACTGCTGAATCAAACTGTCATACTCAGCCATCGCAGCCGCATCCTGCAGATCCAACTGCGCTACCTCCTGAGCAACCCCCTCAGAAACATCCTGCTTCTGTCGCTGCCACCCAGCGCCATACTCGCCCACACCACGCTCACGAATACCAGACGACGACAAGCCGCGCTTGGCGTAGGCGGAAGCCAACTTGCCCAACCCCTTTGTCGCAGCCACATCAATGTCCAAGCCAGCCCGACGACCCCTCTGCTGGGCCAGAAAACGGGCGTACGAGTTCATGGCAAGCGTGGCCGACCGCTTCTGCGCGGCGGGCCGCTGCTGCTCCCCGTACCAAAGTCCCAGATCCGTATATAAAGCCATCACTAATACCCTTTATCGTTTCACGAGGTAAAGGGCACGAAATGGACGCAAACCTCAACATTATGGGTCGCCCTATCCTGCCCTGACTTGGTCAAAAAATGGATGTCAATAGTCGTAGCGTCGAAACTGTGGAGGTGGAATGGCCCCATATCGTGGGGGGCGGAGTCCACATAGTGTTCTGTGACATTGACGGCCTCGGGTTCAAACCCACAATTATGGGTGATGACGAGACGCCCATTAGCGTCTGTTGTCCCCGTATAGCGGCCCCAGAAACCAATGTGCCGTTTGAAGTACTCGTTCAGCGCGCTGAAAATCCACTTCAAAGGACGGGCGTTGTCGCCCGTCAAGAACTGGGAAGTCGGCGCTGTGAACAGTTTGCGCGGCATCAGACACGCACCCGCCTCGGATTAAACTTAAACGTAATTGCGTTAACGCCCCAGGGGTCGGAACCAGAAGAAGAAATCTTCAACTGCACGCTGTTGGCCAAACCCAAGTTATTGCCCTTGGCCAAGTCCGAGCCAAGGTCGGGCGACACCCAAGAGTTGTAGCCACCACCAATATCGCGGGCATCCAATTCGATGGAGAAACTTCTGTCCGCTGTAGAACGATTCCAGTTGTGATAAACATCAACATTGATTGTCGTGTCGTGACCCAACTGGCGTACGACCATCTCTGGTCGACGCCAGAACTTCTTGGCAGATGTGTTCTGCGCATCCTGCCAACGAGTCACATAATAAGAATCAAAGGTATAGGCGGTGCCACGGATCGTATCCGTGTGCACCCCCTCCTGGTCAATCTTCAACAACGCAGGCTGATAAACATGGGCG
>Ga0129333_10001852_pt1 | contig 19421 bp, 22 predicted proteins | sample CPB6_08_DNA_FD_94474 | JGI IMG/M metagenome (GOLD analysis project Ga0129333, IMG submission 94474) | Freshwater to marine salinity gradient microbial communities from Chesapeake Bay, USA - CPBay_Sum_0.6_0.8_DNA | ecosystem: Environmental > Aquatic > Marine > Coastal | place: USA: Chesapeake... | reverse complement strand
TCGCCATTTCTGGTTACAAGAATTTTTACACGTTCTGCTTTGATCATATCTTTAAGAGTTTACTTTCATTATAAAAGGGAGCTTGATGTTTGTCAAGCTCCCTTCGGATTTATTGTAGCTCGTATGTTTTTTTCTTTTGATGTTCTGGAATAACTCTTTGCAGTCTAATAGTTAACAAACCATCCACAAAAGAAACATCATTCACTTCTACATCATCAGATAGTGTCCAAGTACGAGTGAATGCTCTACGAGCGATTCCATTGTGCATGTACTCATATTCAGTGGGTGCTTTCTTACACTCAACAAAAAGTTTATTCCATTCTGTGCTTACTTCAATATCCTCTTTTTTGTATCCAGCCAGAGCGATTTCTAAAGTAAACTGGGTAGAACTTTCCTTTATCAAATTGTATGGAGGATAGTTTGTTGTAGATTCGTGCAAAGTTCCGAGTCTAGTAAACCATTCATCCATTCCAATTGTATTCCTTTCAATGTCTTCAATCAACTTGTTGATATTTCCAGCGTTATATTTCGTCAAAGTGGTTGTCCACATGGTAGTGACCTCCTAAAAGCGTCGTTGGTTTATTGTGTCCCATAAAGGCGACATCAATATTATATATCAAAAATACAAAAAAAGGGGAGTGTTGAACTCCCCACTTATTATGTTCGGTTATCTATACCGCAGTTTTCTTTTTACCAATATTGTATTTGGATTCCAAAGTCCACTCATCTTTTTCTTTATATGAGAGAACTTTGATTTGACTGAGAGGTGCAATGTCAGCAATACTTTCAGCTTTAACAATACCGACCAAACCCCAGTCAGACAGGAGTTGTACAATTCTATTCCTGCGTTGAACATCATTCAGACTTAGGTTAGCTTGTTTGCCATCCAGAGCAAACAGTTCCTTGAAGTGAACGATGAAATAACGACCTTGCTTATGCAAAATGTGGCAAGATTGGTATAACTTTTTTTCTTTGCGAGAAGCAACTCCAATACGAGTAAGCGTCTCACGAACTTTCAGAAAGTCGTCTGGCTCCTTCAGACTAACTTCAACCATTTGATCTGAAGACCATTTTACTTCAGTTTCACCAGCGACCATCATTGTTTTCCTCCCATGTCATATTTTGTTCTGATAACATCAAGTTGTTTTTTATTTAGCAAATTGAGCGCAACTCTCGCCTTTTCATTACTGTAACCATAATGACGCTTAACAAGTTCAAGATCATTAATCTTTTCTTTTTTAAGCCAAGGGGAGAATCTTTTACGTTTCCTGAGAATATTTATAAGAAAATCGTATTGTAATTTACGATCTAATTGATTGTAAATATTCATTTCATTTGCAAACAAAACACAATCAATATGACCAGACAGACAACGATTAATAATATAGGGCAGGTAATCCTTTTCAAGTAAAGGATCATTATCTATTAAGTTCTCTTTAGTTTCATTAATAGATCCCAACCACTCTTTCAATTCAAGTTTCATCTTAATACCAATTGGGTTTCAAAAGCATCACACTTTAAAGTTTCTCTAATATAAGTTCCACCAACACTAGGATTTGTCTCGCCACAAGTAAAAACATCTACTGATGCAGATCCTTTCTCTGGCCAAGTATGAATACTGATATGACTTTCAGACAAAAGACAAACAGCAGTAACTCCCTGTGGTTGAAATTTATAAGAAATAGTCTCAAGGATAGTTGCTCCAGCTAATAGAGCAGCATTCTCTAACATGAGACGAATAAAATTTTCATTATCCAGCAAACCCTTATCGCAATTATAAAGATTTAGTAGATAATGTTTTCCTAATGTAGTACGTTCTTCCATTGATCAATGATAATTTGTTAGCAACAGTTCACGACGACTCTTTTGATCCTTTGTATAATCTCCAGTTGATCGCATAGTATATGTATGATCCCAATCATACTTGTTCCATTCTTCAAACCTATCCCTAACCCTAGGATCATTGTTGTACGAGATCATTAGATTAGATAGGCAAGCATCGCATCTATCAGCAAATAGAGAGTGATCAAATCCCTTATGCATGTTACCTTTGTTGCCATACAAATTATCTTTAATGTCGTATGGGGGATCTAAGTAAATGAAACAGTGTTCATCATCAGTGAACAAATACTCATATGAGTAGTTTGTAATTTTCCACTTCTCAATTATCTTTGAGTACTCCCGCAACTTTTCAATACCACGCAAAGAGAAGTTGTTATCGGAAGCTTGTGGTGAAAACGATGAACTCTCTGTGAGACCACTGAAAGAGCACTTATTGACAACATAGAAAGCCAGAGCACGATCAATGCTAGGCACACTTTGGTCATTGATTTGCTCCTTTGCTTGGAGAAAAAGATTCCTTGCTTTGTCTGGAGTATCGTACTCTGACTTCACTGCAGTTAATTTTGTTTGGAGATCACTTCCAAACATTTGGAGTTGTTGCCAAAAATTAACCAAAGGTTCGTATAGATCATTTACCCACACAGGAACGTCTGGAAAGGATTGGGTAATAGCAATTGCCATAGACCCACCACCAAGAAATGGTTCCCTGTATTCTGTCATTTTAGGTGGAAGAAATTCAAACAGTTTTGGAACTGCTCTAGACTTACCACCAGGATACCTAAGAGGTGTTTTTAAATTAGCCATATCATTTAAACTCACATTCACACATAATCTCAGTCATAGCTGCAAGCAAATTAATTTCATGATCAGCAACAAATGCAGACTGATATTGATATTTGGCAATGATCAATACTGCTTGGGGGATGGACTGAGGTTGCAACATATTATATAGATGATCGTAGACAGATCGTAAAATAACATTACAATCGTTGTCTAAATTACTCACAACCCATTTCCTCACGGTCGTAAATTCTTTCTTCTTCATTGAATTAACCAACTCATTGATGTGAACATCTGAGAGTTGAGCTAGAATTCCACTGTCAATGACTCCACCAACAGAATACTTCTGGCATTCATTAAGAACTCTGCGCCAGTCTGGAAAGAATTTATTGATTAGTTCAACTAAGACTTTCTCATCATATTGAACGTTCTCTGCAACCAAGATTTCTCCAAGTCTTTTGAAAAACTTGGATGCGAGTTTTGGTTTATCCTTTCCATTGATTGAAAAATCAATGACTGCACATCTGGAATGTAAGGGTTGAATGATTTTATTTTTATAGTTGCAGGTGAAAATGAATCTGCAGTTTTTACTAAATTCCTCAATAGACGCCCTAAGGAGGAGTTGTACGTCGTTGGTTGTATTGTCTGCCTCATCAATGATGATGACTTTGTGTTTAGCATCTGACGTAAGTGATACGGTCGCAGCGAAGCTTTTCGCATGGTTTCTGACAGTATCCAGGAATCTACCCTCGTCGGATCCATTGATGACATAACTATCCACTCCCAGTTGATTACATAGTGCTTTAGCTACTGTAGTTTTACCAACTCCAGCAGAACCGCTCAGTAAAAGATTCGGCAGTTCACCTTTATTTAGAAAATCACTAAAGATTTTCTTAATGTTTTCTGGCAGGATGCAATCGTCAATGGTCTTAGGGCGATATTTTTCTACCCAAAGAAAGTCATCACTCATAAGAAGAATCGGGCTCCAACGCAATAAGATACTCTAGATCAAGTTTTGTATTTCTAAACATAGATGCATTCTTCTTACTGATTTCAACAGTATAATCACCAGAAAGCATTTTCAGATTTTCTACCTTGAAGTTGAAAGTAAACTCTTTATCAGTCTCACCAACAACGATAGAAAAACTATTGGATGTATCATTCTTCTTATCTCTCACGACAACACGAATGACTCCAGACTCTCCGATAACAGACAGATCTTCAATCTGATAAGTAGAAGCTGCTCTAATAATAGTAGCAATTTGATTCTGCGTAATAGAGAAGGTAACATCCTTAGAGGGAATCTCTGGTCGTTTTCCCTCTGGAACTGTGGTGATCACTGTGGGATCTGCGTAAAAATATTTGATCCTACTCTTACCTTCTTTAATATTCAGATAACTATTATTAGTAAAATCAAAGTCTACGCTTTCCAGATTTAACAAAGACAGACCACCCAGAAATTCACTGAGATCATAGATTGCAAAGTCCCGAGGGAAGACTTCTTCTACTACTGCCCGACCAAGAATATTTTTTTGAATGGAGAGGGTTTGAATTTGACTTCCCTCTTTGATGCAAATAGATTGATTGATAGAAGAAAAGTTCTTCAGAATATCAATCGTAGTTTTAGATAGATTCATAATCAACGAAATTCAACAAGACCATTATCTTTGCGGGTGTAGTGACCATCAAAGTGAAGTAGTAGCATAGCATAGTGAATCACTTTCATCAAGTCACGCTTGCTACGACCATCTTTATCACCATAACGACTGCCATATTTAATGATGTTTGCTTGACAGAATCCAGCAGCAAGTTCCTTCGCTGCCATCAGATCAATAGTTTGAATATCTTTATATTCTTGTTCATGACCACAGTAGTGACTGCCATATGTACTGGTCACATAATCCTCAACATCTTTGAGAATTTTATCTTCGTTATATTTCCACAAATGATTCTTAGAAGTTTGTGGGGCAGGTACTTCTCTTTTTCCAATCACGATTTTATCGTCGTCATTCATTGTCATAGTAAACTCAGTGTAGGGATATTCGTCCATAATAAAAGGGGAAGAGAACTTCCCCTTCAGTATATCAGAAATTGACAGAGGCGTCAACCTTGTCATACAACTCAAGAAATGCTTGTTTCGTTTCTTCATCAAAACGATTCACACAAACTTGAATAGCTTTCGCACGATCCTGCCAGATGCTGAATGCACGAATGATGTGAGTCAGGCGGCGGGTGCTGATCACTTCATCAATACCACCATCGTAGAAAGTCTTACGAATGATGTCTGCCCAGTCAACAAGATATCCAACAAAATCAGCATCAACGCAACGCAATTCAGAAGAAAGCTTCATGAGAATTTGACGCTCAATAGCAGTAGAAGGATACTCCTGCTCAAAGGTTACGCAGAAACGCTCAAGAAAAGCTTCGTTAAGAACATTGGTTCCCACAAAGCGACCATCATCAGAACCCTTACCTTTGGTATTGGCAGTAGCTACGATGGTGAATCCAGGAGCAGGTTTCACGAACTTGCCAGTCTTTTTAAGAAAGACACCTTTACCTTCAAGAACAGATTGCAGACAAAGAACTTTGTTGGATGCAAGATCAATTTCATCCAGAAGCAACACAGCACCTCGCTCAAGTGCTTCAATCACAGGACCATTGTGCCACACAGTCTCACCATTTACCAGACGAAAACCACCAATCAGATCATCTTCGTCGGTTTCAATAGTGATGTTGACACGAATCAACTCACGCTTCAGTTGAGCACAAGCCTGTTCCACAGAGAACGTTTTACCATTACCCGACAGACCCGTAATGAACGTTGGATAAAAAATATTGGACTGAATAATTTTTTTAATATCGTTAAAGTTACCAAAGCTGACGAAGGTATCATCTTTATCAGGAATAAGATTTTGAACTACTCGCTCAATAACTGCAGGAGTGGCAGCAGGGGCATTATAAACTTCTTCAAGCTTTTCCTGCACAGTCAGATTCCACTGCCCACGCTTAACCTTAAACTGTTCCAACTGACGAGTGACAGTTGGATAGCAAACACCAATTTCAGTAGCATACTTTTTAACATCAGTAGCAGTGATGACGGTTCCGAAGCGAGAAAGAAGTTCGTTGCGATAGGACATTGATTTCCTCAATTGGTTATGTACTCATTATAGGGGTGAAACCACCCCAGAACGGGGTGGTTGTGCCAGTTTGCAAACTGGTTCAGGCAATCAGAGAAATGAATTCATTAAGAATTTTTTTGTTGTTTGCCTTAGCTTTGAAGGATTTTTTAAATGCGTTTCTGATTTGAGTTTTAGTTTCAAACTCAATCTCAGAGAAATCAAATTCATCATCCAAAGAATTGGAGTTAATGGCAAAATATTTTTTGTATCCACCAGCAGTCATCACAAGACTCTTATCTTTCTTCCAAGATTTATCAAGAGATTCAACCTCAGACTCAGTTTTTTCTGGAGAATAAACACGAATAAAATGCTTCAGATCTCTGTTGGCGAGCAAGCGAATACCAATGAAGTTTGTGTTGGGAAAATTATCAGAAAGATTTTCCAGTAGAGTTTGAGTGATGCAGAAATAAGAAGATTCAAAAGATTTATAAATCCTACCAACTTTCACATCACGAAGCTGAGTATTTAAAGTGAGATGATTGACACCAATACGATTGTCATCTTCCCATGGACGTTTGATAGTAACTGTCCTGGTCAGATGATGTGCTTCCCCATCAGTAAGAATGACGCAATGCATTTTTTGCAAACCATTCTCTTTTTGAAATTTAGGAAGAATATGATGCAAGGTGAGAAGAGTTTCATTCAACGGAGTTCCAGACAAACCCCAACCATAAGGAATTCTATATCCACAGTCATTGGTGAATTGAGATGCAGTCCTATAAAGATTCCTCATTTGAATATCACTTTCTTTGCTTTTTGTTTTACTTGAAAGAATATTCATCAAACAAAAGTCAGGAGAGATATAAAGTTTGTTAGGATCCATAATGATATTATCCGTCACCCGACCATCTTCTGTTCGTTTAGTCTGGCAAATTTTATACTCAGAACTAAAAGCATAGACCTCATAAGGAATACCCACTTTACGACAGAAGCTAACAAGATTAAACAACTGCTTACAGGTATCAAGCATAACCTTTGCCATGGAACCAGACCAGTCAAGAATAAAGACTAGTCCATGATTTTTACCATCGCTAAGGGTAGTAACTTTTTTGAACAGATCCTCATTCCATTTAAAGGTATGAAGATTTTGAGTATCAAGAATACCAGTGCGAGATACAGTAGCCCTAGCGTAAGAGTCTGCTGCTTTACGGCACTCAAATTCTTTTACAAGATAGTTAACTTCTTTGAGTGAGTTATTTTTATATTTAATGTACTCTTTATCAACATACGAAAAGTACTCAGGATCCACTTCTTCATTAAAAAAGGTGGACAAAATACCATGACACTCTTGATTGGAAGCGACAATGTTTTCCATCAAAAGAGTTGGACGTTCAACATAGATCGTTTCCCTGCCTTGCATATCAGTAAGATTCTCAAGATTTTCAGCAAGAGAGGAATCAGTTTTGACTTCCATTTTGTCCTGAGAACTTTGACCAGATACTTCTGTCTTTTCTTCCTCAGCACTAGTCAAGTCAGAACCTTGAGATTCTGTTTGATCCGATTCTCCCTCATCGTTATCAGATTCTTCAGACTCAGAAGAAGATTGATTATCGTTGGAGTCAGAATTAGATTGCAATTGATTCTCAACTTCAATCTCTGTTGAGTTTTCTTCAATCTCTTTTTTACAGTATTCATAAAGAACTTCTGCTGCTTTCAATGCTTCATCAAAAGTTTCTGCATTAGCAATCATGTTAATGATATCCATCTCATTACGTTTGATGGGAATATCTACAATAGATCCAATCTTAAACCAGAGATTAGCTCTGTCAGCAAGATTCATCAGAGAAATATCTTCACCTTCAATAGAAAAGAAATCTTCAGTAACAAGATCCGAATAACCTTTATAGAAAGACTTGTTCAGTCCACCATAACGACGCTTCATAAGTTTCTCAATGCGAGCATCTTCAGTCACATTGATGAATTGCCTGGGAACTTTAATTTGCAAAGTCCAGTCTTCGTTGGGAGTATATAGAGCATGACCAACTTCATGAGCAACGAGCATATCGTACACATCATTAGAAGCCCTGTTCCAAATCGGAAGAGTCAGAACCCGACGTTCCACATCAAACATAGCAGTGCTGACTTGCTTGTGCTCAACAATAAGATTCTCAGTGGCAAGCAAGCGAGCTAGGGCACCTTTGACTTCGTGGTTGACTGACATGCGTTTCTTTTGAACTACAACCATAGTAAAAGAAAAACCGCCCCTAAGGGCGGTCAGTGTGCCAGTTTCTCAACTGGCATAAGCAACGGTATCTTCCTTTATGACGCTGAAGTTTCTTTGTTTTTCTACTCTCAGTACGGTTTGAAATTTATCTTGTAGCACATCTGGTTTATGTGATATGACAAAAACATTTGTACCTTCTGAGAATGATTTTAAAATTCTTAGAAAATCATCTGTGCCATTTACATCTAGACTACTATCAAAAATTTCATCAAGGATTAAAAGATTAGTATTAGCACTATTCTTCATCTTAGCTATTGTTCTCCAAGTAAAGAGTAGGGCAAGATCAATTCTCATTTTCTCACCCTCAGAGAAAGATGCATAAGTAAAGTCATCTCTCATCCTAGACTTAATACTTTCCTCAAAGTTCTCATCCAAATGAAATGAAACATAGAAGTCCATTTCTTTTAAGAACTTGTTAATAAGTTGATTCATTACTGGCAAATACTTTTTAATAATTCTAGCTTTAATTCCAGTATCTTTAAGAAGACTCGTAATGACTTCGTGATTATCTCTATCCTTTTTAATTTGCGAAAGATTCTTTTCTAATCCAACTCCTTCAGAAATAATTTCTTTAATCTTTTTTTCTTCCCTAGAGATATTTGCGTTTGAAGATTTCTGATTGTTTATGTCCGTTTCCAATTCTGAGATTTGATTTTTTTTCCATTCAATCTCTTTATAATTGGAATTGATTTCTTGTTGCATGGTACGCATTTGAGATAAGAAATCCTGTTTGATTTTAACGGTCGCAGAGATATCATTGATCTTCTCTTCTAGTTCTGCAGATGCTTTTTTAATTTCTTCTAGATTTTTAGTAATGTCAATTTTAGTTTGGTCTCTAAATTCTTCTGTGATACTTTGTTTGCAAGTCGGGCACTTATCATTATCTGTAAAGAATTTATAATCGCTATTTAATTTTTTAGTTTTATCAGTGAACTTAGATTCAAATACTTTAAGTTGATTTAATTGAGTTTCAACATTGTCCATTCCACTGAGATCTTCTTCAAGTTTCTGACATGCTTCCATCTTCAAGACATTGAAGCTATCCAGAAACTTTATCTCATCTTGAATCTTTTCAATCTTCTCTTCTTTCTCTTTAGTATTCTTTTCGCTTTGTTCTTTTAGATCTGCAATAAATCGTTTCTGAATATTTACTTTCTCTTTTACAATTTCAATCTTAGAATCCAGTTCTCGGATATTCTCTTTGAGGATTCTCACTCGGTCCTTAAGAATAATATTCATCGCAGAGAAGATTTTAATATCTAGAAGATCCTCAATAACTTCTCTACGATGAGCAGGAGGAAGTTGCATGAATGGAACGAAAGTGGATGACCCCAGAATTACTACTTGAGTAAATGATTTATAGTTCAGTTTAAGAATCGTTTGCTCTAGAGACTTTTGCTGATCTACAGCAGAAGCTTCTTGATTAAGCATTTTACCATTTTGGTAAATCTCAAAAAGATTGGGTTTCATCCCACGCTTAACGAGATACTCTTTACTTCCGATATTAAATTCCACCTCCACAACACAATCTTTTTCATTGATTGCATTGATTAATTGTGGCTTGTTGATTCTCCGAAATGGTTTATTAAACAGGGCAAAACAGATGGCATCAAGCATTGTGCTTTTGCCAGCTCCATTAGTACCAACAATCAAAGTTGTTGGACTCTTATCCAGTTCAATTTCACTGAAAGCATTTCCTGTTGAAAGGAAATTTTTCCAACGTATTTTCTTAAAATGAATCATACTAAGTAGGTAAATCTGGAGAATTTTCTCTTGGGGGTATTATTATTTCTTCAGGAGTAATAACGCAGTAAGAGAAATCAAATGACTCACACGCTCGCATGGCACTGATTTCATCCACTTCCACTACTGACATTTCAGGGAAATCGTCAGCTTCCAATAAACCAGCATAGCGTATTGCGTCGTCTTTGTCAAGGAATAGGTACAGAATTTTATCTCCGCGCTCTGACTCTACAGCGTAAGCTCCTTCATCTTCCTTACCCTTTAGAGTCAAAATATACATTACTGGATCTCCGATGCTTCAATGTACAATGATTTTATAATCTTCTTCAGAGAGTTCTTATCTGTGTGATCTAATTCATCAATGAACTTTTCCAATACTGTCAGGGTATCTTCTTTCTCTAGATTAATTTCATCTAGAGTTTGATCTTCAAATGATGTGTCCTCAATGATTTTAACATCATGAACATCTGCACCATAAAGATTACTTAAAAAGAAATCAAACTTATGTGAGTCTGTTTTCTTTTCAATAAGAACTTTGATTATCTTGCCAGTATACTGTTTGTATTCAAACTTGCTAGCATTTATTGCAGTTTCGTCATATGGAATTTTATCAAAGATCTCATATGGATTTGGAATATATTCCAACTCTAGAGTTTCAGTATCAAAGATATGAAATCCCCTTTGATCTTTGTAATCGTTCCAATAAATTTGATATGGATTTCCTAAGTAACTAATATTACCTTTGGTGGATCTGTGATGATAATGACCTGAGAATACTTTTTTAAATTTTTTATAGACTGAAACATCTTGACCGTTTTCCATCACATGTCCACGGTGAGCTTCAAATCCATTAAGTTCCAAGTGACCCATGGCAACTTCACAATTGCTGCGATCAATCAACTTTAAAGTTTCTTCTTGATTCTCAGAATTGATCCATGGGATAAACAGAATTGGTAACTTACCAATCGTAACTTCTGTTGCATCTGAATAAATTTCAACATTATCATACTCTCTTAAAACATTATCAAGAGTATTGATATGATTAGTATCCTTAAAATATGTTGTGTGATTTCCAACCACGGCATGTAACTTCACACCCATTTTTTTAAGAACATCGTAATAATGATTACGAGCCCAATGGATACTCCATAGATCTAGGTTTCTACGATTGTCAAAGGTATCACCTAGATCTATAACGGTTTTGATTTTCCTTTCCTTTAGGGTAGGGAAAAACACTTCATTATAAAATTTCAGGAAGAAGTCATGAAATACTCTACTTGACTTTCTTGCACCAAAATGTTGATCAGTAATAATAGCAACTTTCATTTCAATTTAATTTCAATATTCTGTTTAATTGAATTAAAGTCAGAAGTCTTTCCAGAATCTCCATCTCCACTGAAGACTTCATCAAATCCAGATCTAGTTAAAATTTTATTTTTAATTTCAAGCTGGCGCTTTTCTTTTTGTATCCTACGAAGAAAAGCATAATAGATGATTTGAGTGAAGTATGCAAATGGATTACTACTTTTCTCTGGATCAAAATTACCAATGTATTGAATACAATTTTCAATACCATCGCAAATCATATCCTCACGGAACATGTAGTTCACAAAGTTTGGTTTGTATGATAGGTGCGTAGCAATCTTTAAAAAACAATCACCAAGGTAATTTGAGATTCTTGGTTTTGGCAAACCCTTCTCTTGTGCTTCCTTGCACTGCTTTCTAAAAATTACGAGAGCATCTAAAAACTCTCTGTTATCAACGTAGTGTTCTGACTTTCTTTTTGCCATTCATACAGCCGTGAGTTAGTTGTTCTTAGTATAACAAAAAACAATCCTAACGTCAAGGGGGCTTGACAAAGGTTCAAATAATCAATATAATAACAGTGTAGCGGTTCAAAAGATTAATAGCTTAGCTTCTTTTATAGATCTGCTCTAAGTATTTTCTTGCTTCAGTTACAGAAGATAGATACCCCATGTTCCTGTTGATCGGAACTTTTTTTCCTGAGATGCTTTGAAGCTTCTCGGGATTTATTTTGTTTAGAGACATCTGATAGAACATCTCTACTTCAGCGTCTACTTCTACACAAGTAATCACTTTGTCTTTGGGAACTAAAAACACTTCCTGTTTAGAGAACCTCATCCAAGGACTTACTTTAGCTCCTATAGAATCATTTAATCTAACTTCTTCAACTTCTATGGGATGTTCAAGAATTAAATAGTCACCGTTTTCATCAACAACATTAGTTACTTTGGATAGAATTTCTTCACCTGAAACAAGTTTTATGGCAGCAAAGAATTCTTCGTCCATATAGTTACTTGTCTTTGAGTTTAACTTCAATAATTTCATAGTTAAAATTTTCTTCATTGTATATTTTCACTCTTTCAATAAGGTGATTCAGAGTGTAGTTTCTCTTCATGCCTTTTGATATATCATCAGCAATATCATAGAGAATAGCTTTCTTTTTATTTTCTCCCTTTCGTAGTACTCTTCCGATACTTTGTAAATTTCTTACTCTAGATTTAGATGGACTCGCAAATATGACATTGTGAAGATTGCGAATGTTGATACCTGTAGAGAATGTGCCATATGAGGCGACAATTACAGCATTAGATTCCTTCTCTGTAATTTGTCTTATTGCTTCTCGGTCTTCAGTATCTACTCCACCGTGAACAAGAAACACTCTGCGAGTGTCTCCGACTTTATTATTTATTAGTTCAAAAAGTGGCTCGCCGTGCTTCTCAACATAATTGAACAGCACTAAAGTATTTCCTTCAAGGTCTGCAACTAAGTTTCTAATGAATCTATTCCTAGCTTCATGAGTAACCAGATATTCCATCTCCTCCTGATAACTATTAAAAGTTACATGAGGATGCTTAAGCATTAAAACTTTAATTTCAAACTCACTGAGGTGTCCAGTTTGAATTAACGTATCAGTATTAACTACCTTTTTAACAACACCAAACAATCCTTCTAGAACCAACTTGTTTGTTTGAGTTCCATCTAGTGTTCCAGTAAATCCAATCCTATATTTACAATCATGCAATTTAGTCATGATATTAACTAGAGATTTTGCTTTGAATAAGTGAGCTTCATCTCCGATCACTGCGCCAAAATCATTGAAATAGCATTTGGGTTGTTTGTATACAGACTGCCAAGTTGTAATAACTACATCTTTATTTGACAACTTAGATGAACCTGCATATACTTTGTGGCAGTAATGTTCTACGTTCCAACCATAGTCCTTAAAATCTTTGTACATTTGTTCAACCAAGGATGTGGTTGGTACTACGATTAAGGTCTTTAAATTTTTAGATTCAAAGAAACGAACCAATGTATAGATCATCAAGGACTTTCCAGAAGCAGTTGGAGAAAGCAACAACTTTCTTTTGTTTCTTAATGCTTCGTAGATTCCATGATATTGGTAGTCTCTAACTTTATGCGGAAGATGTAAAGACGAAACAAAATCACCCACTCCCTCTGGAGTGATTAGTTCATCTGGTTCTTCTGGGAATCCGTAGAATTTGTTTTCTTGAAGGGTATATGTATACCCTCTTTCTTTACACCAGCTAGTAATATAAGGGAAAAGTCCAGCATAAATTTCGCCAGTGCCTGGGGAGAATAATTTGATTTTTCCATCCCAAAACTTCTTTTTGTACTGGGGCATGAATTTAGCTTGTGGCACATCAAAAGTAAATTGATCTGCCAATTCGTATGAGACATGAGGTTCACAATCAATTTTGATATAGACCTCGTTCTTCTTTTGAATGGTTAATTTAGATGTCATGTCCTCTCAGGAATTTTGCAAATTCAATTGCATTTTTAATTTGGAAGGATCTATTGTTGATTGCTGTAATTATATCCTTGAGGGAAGATACAATTAAATTGTAGTGCTTAAATTTGAAGAGACTTCTCTGATAAGTTTCATCCGCATCAATGTATAGAGAAACATCTTGCTTTAAAATTTTCAGATGAAAGGGTTCTTCTGATTTGCCCGTATAATATTCCCAGCGTTCAAGATAAATTCTTTTGACTTTCAGTTCTTGCTCATCTCTTAGAATTGTGAACTGATTGTAAAGTCTTAAATATTTAGCGTGTAATTTAGGGATCTCAATTGAGTTATAATCTAGTTTCTCATTATCTAATTGGGAGTCGTTCTCCCACATTTTTTCAATAGTTTCTAAATTCATATAATAGTTCCGTTCTCATCAATTAAGTCAAGTATAGTATACTTGAAATCAACTTGTGCAGTAAAGTATTGAATGTCAGTTTGATTGGAATCAAATGATAGGGTTGACAAACTGATTGGAAAAATATTTTGAAAGTTCACAGCAGATACAACTTGATAATTGCTGTCTAAAATCATCAGTCTTGCGTCACTCATTTGCTTTGAAAATGGTGTGGTCCTACCAGCTTCGTCAACACCACTCAAATATTTTTGAGTTTCCTCAGAATTCTGTGGTCCAGTTAATCCTCTCAACCACTTGTAAATTTCATAATAATTATCCAAAGTTTCATTTACTAAAAACGTCAGACGTAGATCTCCAAATTGCATCTTATCACCTGGAACTTCATAGTCCTTGATAGGAGTTTGAATCGTTCTTACACCAATGCTCATTTCTGGAATTGCAGCTGACTGACAAAAGAACTGAACATTAGGAGCTCTTCCTAGGACAAATTTAAATCCTACTGGAGAAAGATAATTTGCATTTGATGGATTGTAGAATTCTGCCATAAGTGAATCTCCAATAAAAATATTTAGACATAAAAAAAGAGGGGGCATTGCCCCCTCCAAGTATTTCAAGAATGACTCACATGAGGTTCTTGATGCGAACGCGACGATAGTATGCGTTTGCGTTGAGGTTACCCGATGCCTGTGGGTTTGAATCCGACAGAGCGGTGAGACCCTTAGCGAATGGGTTGAGTACCATTCCATAACGGGTCTTGAAGCCAATACGTGGCTGGAAGGTGTCCTGACCAATTGCACGATACATTTGGAGAGGAACGTATGGGCAGTAGAAGAGACCTGCATCGTATGCATTGGTGCCCTTGTATCCGATAACGTAGTACTGATCAGCACTTACGTTTGCCGAATATGGGTCAATGTATACCTTGATACGTCCGTTGAGTGTACCAACGAAAGTATTGCCAGTGTCATCAACTTCGCCAATACCACCAGTTGCCTGGTTGATGCCGCTGTTGTAATCAAGAACGCCTGCCATTGCAAGAGCTGAAGCAACGTCTGAAGAAGTGATCAGAACGTTACCCTTGCCACGACGAGTCTCAATTGCAATTGCGTTTGCATCACGCTCTACCTGGAAGAGGAGACCTTTGAACTTCTCAACCGACCAGCGACCGTTGGAGTCAACGTCAAGGTCAAATACACCAGCGTTAGCGGTGTTAACTTGAGCACCTGGCTTAGCACCACGATAAACGGTGCGGACAACCTCACGGTTGATTTCAGCGAGGATCTCGGTTGAGAGGATGTTGGCGAGCTCAGTCTCAGCATCAAGACCATGAATAGCCTTGAGGTCTTGTGCGAGTTCAACTGAGTAATCCGCTCTTAGCGCACGACCCTTTGCTTCAACAGCAATACGGTCAATGCTGAATGCCATTTCCTGGAACTCATAGCTTGATTCGCCAAGATTTTCCATTGTGGAAGTTGACATTCCGCTGCCGCCAAGATCGTAGTTAGCGGAAGTGGTGCCACCACCAGTTGCATCGTTGATGAGTGCAGGGTTGAACTCAGTCAGAGCGGTTGGTGAAGTGGTGCCGTAACCAGCAGACAGTTGTGAATCTGGCTCGTTGAAGAATGCTTCATCACCTGCAAGGGTGCTGTCGCCACCAGCAGTTTGCTGATTGTAGCGAGCACGCATTGCGAAGATGAGTCCAGTAGGACCTTGCATTGGTTGAACGCCAGCAATATCATAAGCAATTAGCTTAGGCATTGCACGACGAATGAGGCTGATTAGGATTGGATCAAAACCGTAAACAGCACCTGATGAGGTGGTTGGGGTGTTGATTGGACCAACGTTGGTTGGAGCCTCGTTTAGGATCTGACGCTCTTGGCGGCAGAATGATTCTTGGTTCTCAAGAAGAATAGCGGTAACAGCTCTACGATAAGGATCCTTAATTTCAGGAAGCTCACTATGATTTAGAACTGGTGACCACTTCTCCTGTAGTTGTTCGGTATTGAACATGGATTTTCTCCGTTAGGGAATGAGTGTGGTTACTTAGTAAAACGTGAGAGAGCACGGACATAAATGTCCATAGACTCACTTACGAAAGATGGAGCAATTTCAGGTTGTTCCACTTCTTCTTTGACTGCAGCCTTAGGTGCAGAGAAGTATGATTCTTTAATTGTCTCCAGTTTTGTCACATAATCCTCAACATTTTTGAATTCAACTGCTTCAGCAAGAGAGGCGAACTTATCCTTTTGAGTCTCTACGAGACCACGGGATAGATCATTCAAAATCTCATTTTTTGTAAACTGGTTTACTCTCTCATGAAGCTCAACGTTCTTCTCAATTTGTTCGTTGAGGCGGGCTTCCATTTCATCTAAAGTCTGGGTCATCTCTTCTACAGCATCAACTTGTTCCTCAGGAACATTGATGTTGTGCTCAACGAAGAGATTTCTTAATCCTTCCATGAAACCTTCTGCGATTTCAAGTCTCAGACCGTGCTCAATTGCGAGCTTGTTTTCGGTCATCCACTCTTCGCAGGCATATCCTAGGAAGGATTCCATACGACCAGCAAACTCTTCTTTAATTGCTTCTACTTGCTCTGAGAGTTGCTGAGCATATGCTTCCTCAAGACGAGCAACTTCTTCGTTGAGTTTTGCTTTCACAGCAGACTCAAAGATTGTTTTTGCTTTCTCTTGGAATTCTTCTGAAAGGTCTTCGCCATTGAGTAGAGCGGCAACGTCCTCGCTCATATCAACAGTGGACTCTTCCTCTTCTGCTACAACCTCACCGTCTTGCTCAACACTATCAAAAATCTTCTTTGATAGTGCGCCAGGCATTGCACTTGATGCACCGCTTGGTTTGGTTTTGATTGTAGAATCTTTTGTTGCGCCGACAGGAGCAGCAGCTTTCGCCCCTACGTTCTCATCGCCTTCTGGTTTCTCTTTTGAGTTTTGAGCAACCAACGTGCCATCATTTTTTAGATCACTTTTCTGTGCAGGTACGGCACCCTTCTTGATTGCAGCAACGCCAGTGGCAGCGTCTTCTTGGAGAGCTTCGTCAGCATCTTTGTGCTGCTCAAGTAGCTTCTCAAATTTTTGATCAATAGTGGACATTTAAATTGCTCCTACGTTAACAACAAGACTGTCTTAATTTCTATATTTATTTATAAATCAGAGGTTTCTCAAGAAATACTCAAACGCTTTTATTTTGCGCTCTTGTAGTTCTTGCATGTTTGGAGAGTTATCAATGAAGCTTTTAATTTCTTCAATTTGAACTTCTTTGAGTCTATTATTTTCATAAACCCATTCTTTCCCTTCCATAATTCCCTCAACAAAAGCATCAGGCGCGGAGGGATCTGCTACAATGTCAGCAGCAGTTGCAAGAATAAAGTCATCAGCAACAATATTTTTGTTGCCTTCTTTACGAATGGAACCTAGACCCCTTGAAGAAACTCCAAGTTGTACACCCTCCTCCAATAGATTTCTTGCAATTTTTCCCATTGGAGTTTCAAGAATCTTTGCCTTGCCAATGAAGTTATTACCCTCTTGACTTAGCTCAACAATCTTGTGCGATACTCTATCTAAATTAATAGATGGTCCGTCTGGATGTCCAAGTTCTCCTAAAGCACGACCACGAGTTACAAACTCTTCGTTGTACTTTTGAACCTCACGCTCCATTGTAGAGCGAGGATAGAATCTTCCATTACGATTAGTGATCTCAGTTTGTAGAAAGATACCCTTGATATAAGTATGTTGCTTACCGTTGTTTTCTTCGGTAAGAATCTCAATATCTTCAATCTTCTCTGTTATCAGTTTCATCTTCTTCCTCTACTGGAGTTTCGGTTTCTTCATCATCTACTTCGGTTTCATCCTCAACTTCCTGTTCCGATGAAGCATGAATTACTTCATCTTCAGTGGTCGCGTAAGGATCAGGGAACATTGAATCTGCCACTTGTGCCTTATAGTCTCCGACTATTTGAGCTGCTCTTACTTGGAGCATATCTTTAATCTTCGCCAAGGCATCGGCATTTTCATTATCCCAAAGCAAATCAACGATTTCTCTTTCTTGTGTAGGCATAATTTAATTAACCTCGTAATTTATTTATTCTTTGTAGATTTTGGAGCTGCGGGTTTTGGTGGATTTTCCGCTTGCTTTACCTGAGCATTCTTCAAATCCATATCCAATTGAGTGGATTGCTTCTCTTGAGCTACCATATCAAGTGGATCAATAACCTTTCCAGTTTTGATATCCTCTTTCATTTCCGCATCCATTTCATTAATCGTAGTCTCACTATGACCAAGAATTTGAGTGCGAATGTAACGAGTTGAAAAATATTTTCCAACGTATGGATCCATTTGAGCAAGTATTTGCAGTTGCTCATTCTTCATTTCCAGATTCTTAAGTTCTGTGAAATGATTATCGTATAGGTAATCGTATTGAATATGTTCTTTTAGATCATCCCAATCTTCTGGAGTCATGACTCCTTTTAGAATGAGTTGAGTTTTTAACATATCATTAAATAACTCACTAAACTTTTTGCGTAAACGCCCGACAAATTTAGTGAACTTTAATTCATCACGAAGAATTTCTGATGAACGACCAATATTAAATGTACTTTCGCTATCAAGTCTTCCACTTGGCACGTTCAATGCTTTATATAATGCTTTCTGGAAATACTGAACATCAGTAAGTTCTCCCAGATTTTGACCACCAGGGAGGGTTGTGATTTCTGTTCCTCTCCCACCTTCACGACGGGGGAGCCAAAAGTCCTCCATCATGGACATGTATTTACGATCATCTCTGATCTCACCAGTCGCTGCATCATATACAAGTTTATTTCTATAGCGTCCCATTACCTCTCTGAGGTATTGTTCTGCTTTAATTTTTGGTAAGTTGCCAACATCAATGTAGAAAATTCTACGTTCTGGTGCGCGGGAGATTCTATAAATGACAAGAGAATCCTCAATCATGCGAAGTTGATTGAGAACTTTAATTGCTTTATGTAAATAGGAAAGCGTAATATTCCTATTTGTATCCATTAACCCTGAAGTTACATATGTAACTGCATCTTTTGCAATCTTAATTCCAGAGTTAGCTGATGTATTTGTTAGACCTTTGGGGTTAAAAATAAAATATTCTTCAACCTTACCAAAGTCAACGCTCATAAATTCTTCTGAAGTCTTTGGTTTATTGATCTGCATGACCTTTTTGATCTTGCTTGGATCAATATATCTAACTTCTAAAATACCTTTTTCTGGTGATTTTAAATCAATTACTTTATGATAATAAAGGCGTCCGTCAATATACCAACGACGGAACATTTCATGTGCCTTTACATCAAAATTTAAAAGACTTTTGACGTGATCAAATTCTTCTCTAATGATACGTTTGGTACTCTCACTTACAGGAAGATTTGATAATTCAATTTGAACTGGAGTATCATCTTGATCAGTAACGATAGCTTCGTTA
>Ga0129333_10001851_pt1 | contig 19431 bp, 37 predicted proteins | sample CPB6_08_DNA_FD_94474 | JGI IMG/M metagenome (GOLD analysis project Ga0129333, IMG submission 94474) | Freshwater to marine salinity gradient microbial communities from Chesapeake Bay, USA - CPBay_Sum_0.6_0.8_DNA | ecosystem: Environmental > Aquatic > Marine > Coastal | place: USA: Chesapeake... | reverse complement strand
TAATTGAATTTAAGAACAGTACCAACTCACTGGCTGTACTAATATTGCCAGGAAGTAATCCAGAACTGTCTACTATCTCAGTATGTATAAGGCCAATGTTCTTGTTATAAGTATTGGCATCCACAATAAATTGATGAAAGCCGCCAGGATGATTATTAGCCAACACTTCAGCAGCCAAATTATCGCTGTTCATTACCATGGCTTTAAGTAAATCCATACGACTTACATAAGTGCCACGGGGAACCTTACCACCATTATGTCCAGCTACATATAGTTTCTCATATAAGTTGGCTGTACTATTAATCACGGTAATAGCGGTAAACATCTTAGTAATGCTGGCTATGCTACGTACTTGATTACGATTAAATTCGTCGTTGAACTCACCATTATTGTAATCAAACAATACATAACTGCCTGTAGCATAATTGGCATAGCCTGTGCTCTTATGTTTTTTGACTTGTACAGTCTTGGCACTGCGGCTTTTAGCCTTTTTATGTTTCTTATGTGGCTTGGCATCTGCTACACCTACCAAAGCAAAAGCCAATAGAGTAGTTAGAAGTAATTTTTTCATAGTAGAATACTTATCAGTCTTAAAAAACTAAAAAATACTAGTTTTTAAGGTGATGCAGCTACTTGCATTCCTTCACTATCGTTGTCTGCTTGCTCTTGTGCATTTACAAACTGTTTGAACAATTCGTAGTTGTCACGGGCTTTGGCTAAACCAGGATACTTCTCACATAGTGCTTCTAATTCTCGTTCTTCCTTCATCTTTTCAGCTGCCCAAGCCAGGATCTGTTTAGCTTCGTCGCCAAGATCTATACTGGTATAAGAGCTATTCAATTGCTGCCACATATTGCCGTCATTAATTTCTATACAGTTAGTATTACCGTTCCAGCGTACCGCACCAGAGCCTACTGCACCTGGACTTACGTAGGGATTAGATGGTGATCCTCCAACTACTGTAATGTGTCTACTACTGCTATTAATACCTTTTATCATCGTTAGCTAACTCCTCTGCATATTTGAGTAAGAACATTGTTCGTTTGTTCTCACTGTAAAAGTCTAAATGTATTTCTGTTCTTGTACGGCCGTGTTCTGGAGGAAGACTCAACAATAAATTTAATTCAGATGCGCTATTCTTCGCCTCTTCATAGGCAGCATATTCTTGAGCATAGTTTTTATTAGGAATCCAAGTATTATGTTCACGTACAGTAAATCCTAACTTTTCTTTCATCTTTTCTCTAATAAAATAACTAGGCGGATATTCATCGTGCAGTCTTTTTAGAAGTTTTTTCCAAGTTCGTTGGTGCATCTTTATTGGTTTCACTTTTAACTCCACAAATTGCGACAAATTTTTTGTCAATCCATTCTTTACGTGCTTCCATACATTGTTCATAGTTCGGATACTCTTTTCTAAATCTCAAATCAATTTGTCCAGGCTCATCTGCTGTCCAAATTTGTACAATTAATATCCAAGGTAATAAGTCAATATTCATACTAACTCCATTTTAGTATAAACCAAGTACGTGCTTTTTGGTTCTTCATTTTCCACATATTAAATGCCATACGTTTACCAAGTTTGTTTTGTTCGACCCACTGATCAATTTCTAACATAACTTGTTCCGTCAATAAATCAGGGCTACTAAGTTCGACCCAAAATCCTTTTCCTTTTTCTGGAAGTGTAATTTTAAATTTCATTTGCTCCATTGCAATGCGGCAAGTGTAGCATACTTGCTTTTACTTTTGCAAACTTTTAGAGTTAATAAGTTATCAGCTGCATCGTTATCTTCCATGGTCCATCCCCAATCCCAATCCTGTTTGCCAATATGTTTTTCCAGCCAAGGCCTGTAATGGTCATTTGGATCCACACTTGTGTATTCTACATAGGTAGCACCCACATCATACCAACGAGGATGACTAGAATCTACTACAAATGTTTTTTCTTCAGGCCACACAAGTTTGACTTTCACTCCTGGCCAATACCGCCACCAAAGCATTTGAAAGAATTTCCTTATTTGTTCTTGTATAGATATTTTATTATCTCCCATTATGCTCTCCTTAGTACGTGGGACTGTGGATATTTTAATTTGAACCAGGTTAGATGTTTCTCCTGTTTGAAATATATAGTACCGTTTCTATATACAAAATCTCCTACCTTAAAAGTTTGGCTGACCCAGACTAAATCCATTGGTCGTAATTCGATGTAAAAACAGTAAGGCCATTTTTCCCTTTCAGTTAAATGCCAAATAACATCAGCATCTAATTCTTCTCGTATAGCCTTGGCCATCTCAGCGGCCATTTCATCTTCTATATTGTCGTTATTCATTGTCAGGATTCTTTATTACATCAAACAGTGTACCATATTCCACTACAGGTTCCATATGAAATCCTGCACCCCAAACTACCCAGAACTTGCGTTTATAGATTTTGCGTAACCAAACATATTTGCCGCCGACAGTCTTAACTGGCCACCAAGCCAATACTTCCATCCACGGATAGCAGTCACATCCGTCGTGTATTCTTCCTGTTATTTCCATAGGTTTCCAAGTGCCGGGGCTAAACTTTTCCATTCCATTCAATTCTAAATTAAAACCAATACTTCGGCTCCATACTATTTTTATTGCCATTTAAGTACAAACCAAGTATAGTCTCGTTCTTTAATCCAAATACTAAATCCTACTCTGCTATGTTCTATCTTATGTTCGTGCAGCCAATTGCTTACTTTTGCAATATAGTTAAGGTCTCCAAACTCCAAACGATAGCTATAGTATGTGGCTTCTTTGTTGCGTTGTGTTAGTCTGACTATTCGATAGTTCATAGGTATTTTAGTGTGAACCAAGTGGCCCACTTGTCATCTGTAAATGTAAATTCAGCACCCCAAGGTTCTTCAAATGGTTCGCCATCTTCATCTGGTATTAGCCAAATTTGTTTTCTATTAATGTAGCAGAAGTTAAAGTCAACGCCATTTTGCAGACCCAAGGCTCTAAGTTCGTGTACAATTTCTAATGTACGATTAGCATTAATGTGTTCTACAAACAATTTTCTTAACTCCATTTCAGTAACCACCATACAACATCATCTGGATCAGTAAATCCCCACCACTCTTTATCATCATCGGGATTACTCCAAAAACAATATACTTCTCCTTTAAGATTATTCCTACACCATTTATAATATTCTTTTTTTAATCCTTGTTCGGAGATATTTAAACATCTATTATATACGAACAATTGACAAGATTTACCACTGTTTAATTCTGGAATAAAAAGAAAACTTTCATCAAGATGCAGAGCCGGATTTGGCCATTTTTGTGATATCCAGCTTTTCCATTTTTCACGGGTGAGTATCATTTTTATAAAAATTTTAGAATAAAAAAGGTACCTAGTTTATTATCTGTTATATCTAATTCATAGATCATTGTATGACCATATCCATCTACATAATCTACTGCACTAATTTGCCAACCTTGGCCGATGTGTAATACAGATTCTCTTTCGCCATCAATATATAAGTTATCACAAAATCCAGTGCCTGGTCCTATATATGTACCTACGTGATGATCCAACCAATCGAGCACTGTGGTCATTGTTTTATGCTGTATAGTAAACAATTCTGTAATATCAATTATCATCGTAGATGATGCCTTGGGGGTGATCTCCGTACTTCAATTGAAACAAGGTAAATTGTTCTGGTGTGAATTCTAAATAATACTGTCTCATAGGTTTAGTTATTTCTGTAGCAGAGATAGATCTGTACTTAACTCTACAATGGTATGTTTTCTCAAACAGTTCAACAAACTGTTCTCCAGGCATATCTTTATATTGTTCGTGTAATGTGTGAAACAATAACCAGCCTATACCTGAAAGCATATCGATTCGTATACTCATGACCATCTCAAGATAAACCAATCTCTATCTTTTTCTTCCTTAAACCAAAAACGAGCATTGTTCACATACCAACGCTGACCTCCTGTCCACACTCCGTCGTCACTGGTAGGACCAAATGTGTCCACACACCAACCTACCATATTGTTCCATTGATGACTTTCTGGGGCATTCATCCAGCCTATAGGCTGTACAACATAGTAAGGAATATCATCGTGCATATTTCTAATCTCAGTTTTAAGTTTATACGGGCCAAGATCAGCTATTAAGCGTTGAATAGCTTCATTGCTGAATTGTTTTGTTCCTTGTCCACGTCCAGTCATTGTAACTAATCCTCGTCCCTTAAACTTATTCATAAGATTTAATATGGTCTGTTGCCATTTATACATTGGTATAATATTTTAATTTAAACAACATGAACTTGGCATCATTAACTATGTTATAATTTTCACTGATACCACCGGCTTCGTGGACCACTTCAAATCCCCAATTATCTCGACACCACTGATAAAAATCTTCAACATTGTGACCGTGATTTTGAACATTTTCCATAGTATCTCTAGGCTTAGGCCATTCTTGCCAAGCCCTCCTCAATGCCAAAAAGTAATCGTCACGTATATTTCTATTGTTCATTATAGCTCTCTTACGCATATTTTAGAGAGAACCAATCTGCTTCTTTGTCAGACTTCAAGTATATTCTGGCAGTCCACTCATCAAGATGCCAACACCATTTATCGTTTTGTGTTTTATCTTTCCACCCTTTATCTCTAGCTTCATTCCAAAAGGAGATTTCTTTACTAGGTCCCCAAGTTTCCCAACACCAAACTTGAATATTAAAGAAATGTTCTTCTGTGGCTATAGGTGATTTTATTAAGTCTACATAATATTTCCAGTCGTGATATCCTTTGAACCTGCGATCTACCTTTTTAATTTTTCTCTTCATTACCACTCCATCTTAGTATAAACCAATCACGCTGACTTTCTTTTCTAAAACTCCAAAGATATTCTGTCATACGCTTACCTGTACCTTGTTCACTAGCCGCCCAATCGTCCATTTCTTTTAATGTTGATTGCCAATGCTCATCACTCCAGTCTTCCGAACGTTCTACAATAACACCTGGCAGTTTAAACATACCTACTTCACAGGTTTTAAGTTTCATATGCAGCGTAGTATTACGCTCGGGTAATTCAATATCTTCTAATTGTTTTAATATTTCATCATAATTCATAGTATGAATCCTGCTAGTTGTAAATCTCTTACAGCTACGTGATGATCGTTATACGCCACTTGAATATCTATTGGAGATTTATTGTATTGCAAACGATCAATACTATCTTTGGCTTCTTTCAGATTGTATCCAGTAAAATATCTTAGAGTTTTAATAAGTTTAATCTTATCAGCACTAGGTTGAGCACCTGAGATTCTAATTCGACCTTCTATTTGGCCGTCACCTATCATTGCCTTAAACACTTCAAGCTTCAGACGACGATCCACTGTATCCGCAATAGTGTCCCACATGGCCATACCTTGTTCGGCACCATAGTTCTTGGTTATGCTTTGAACAAAGTTAAGACTGTTAAAAACTAAAATAGGATCAATTAATTCTTTTTCCATTGACAAAACTTTCTAGTTTATGAATATCAAAACATTTTAAGCAAAGGCTATTGTGACGAGGACCGCCGCAGCTACTGATAGCAGTATGGCATTCAAAACAGGTAATAAAAGCTTGAGTAGTGATATACCCTCGCTTGGGTTCGTAAATTGGTTCATATGTATCGTCGTCTGTAAGTGTGTAACCTATTATATTTTCTTTCATCATTCGCAACTATAATAGCCTATGGCGGCTATAAAAAAATAAAGTCCATTTAAAAATATAATAGCTGTCCAAAGATACTGTTTAGGATTTATCTTAATATTATCCTGTTTGTTTGTCATGATTAAGCCGGCATGCATACCTGTGAGTATAAAGGATGCTATGGCAATCAAGATATTGATAAAGATCATTTTAGTTTTCCTTCTCTAACTACTTCTCTAGTTTGAAACTGTCTTGCTATAAATTCATTAGCCTGTTGTTCAGTTTTAAATGTCTCTTCTAATCTCCAATTACAACTGGCAAAATCTCTACTTTCATATTCAAAATAAACTTCGTATTTTTCTTCACCTAGTGTATTTGTCACACGAACAATCTTATATGCTTTGCCAGCACCTCTCCAAGTTAGAAGACCAAATACGATAACAAGGAACGGTATACTTAAAAATAATAAAATATCAGTCATTTCGACTCCACGTGTTTACACTTGCCCCTGTAAGTAAAGCCTGGACAGGTACAAGTACCTTCTACATCATCAACAAAATAGCTATTACCCTTGCTGCCTTGAACTTCTCTAAGAGTGGATTGTACAGTCACTTCAAACGGGTTGTCATCTAATTCGATAAACTTACGCCCACGTTTATCAAATCCTTTAATCGGATTTTTAAAATAGAATGGAGTATTTGTTCCATTCATAATATAAGCTATTAAATTAGTCCCGTCCAAAAGGTATGTATGATTAGGAGTTTTCCAATCTGTAATTTCTTGATATGCTTGCATTACCAAATCTCTCCACGTGCTCTACGGATTAAAGCTTCATTTTCAAAGTTAGGTAATTGTTGAAAGAATTCGCCCCTGCACATTTGAGGATCATATGGACGTAATCCAGGGCAAGTTGTTGCAATTTCAGTAACTGTTGAACAGCCTGTTAATAAAAGCAAAACAAAGACAAAAATGTAATGCATGGAAAACTCCAGCAGTTGTTGAAGATGGAGCTATTATATTAGTATATTTGGTAAAAGTCAAGTAAAATTATAGTTGACAAATAAGATTAATAACCATATAATCCTAAAACGATTTGAGAGCATGGTGCTAAAAATCGATTATTAATAACTCGTAGAGTTAGAGAAAGGAAAAAATGTCAAAAACAAAACGTAGAGCTACGGCTCACAATTCACTTGGGCAGTTCTTATCAAAATTTCAACATACATTCGATGTGGAGGAAGCATTTATCGATTGTAAAGAAATGAGTAAGAATTACACCAATGGTCTTATTCCTATGAAAGATCTTGCGGACGCAGTTGATGCGATAGGCGGTCCTTGGCAAGGAAGAATCAATCAATATAGTTCTAAGACTCCAGCAGGAAAAATACTAACACTGGTAAATCTGATACCACAGTTTAGAATGGTGCCAGTAGCTAAACTGTTTAGTCATCCTAGTTTTAATAGAGATACCAGTCCCAATCATTGTTTTAAACTAGAAATGGATTGGAACGATCATTTCACCATGTGCGGACTAGGTATCAAGATGCCTGACAAGTACGGCGGTGCAGTCTATAACGCAGATTCTACTCATACTGGTGTGAATCGAATTCGTCGTGGCGACCAGGAACTGCCTATGTGGGTAGCCGAAGTACCAGATCAAGGATCTTTACAAGACACACACGAATATGCATTGTTTATTGCAGGACATCTTTTCCTTGCCATTAACGTAAGAAATAAACGTGGTGTAGATGTTTTCGACCAACACTTTATTAAAGTTGCTTGCGGAATTTATCCGGCACCTCAGATTCAAATGTGTATTGATAATATTCCACAAGTTATGATTCGACGTGCTGGTAATAAAATTGCCGGTGCAATTCATAATCTCAATGAAACTTATATGACGTTCGACCTTGATGCAAAGACTGCTACACCAGGAGCTTTGCTTGAGCGAAGTTTAAAATGGCTGAGTAGAAATTTTAAACATCAGAGCATTGATGGATGTCTAATGACTAGTTTCGCTATGCTAATGAAAGAAAATCTTGCACTAGGTATAGACTGGACTACAGCACAAGAAGATAAATTAGCAAAAAAGTTGTCGTCTAGATATACAACTGCTAACAAAGCACAGCTTGAGATAAAGGATGCTTGTCCTGCTTGGAACAATCCTCAGTTCGCAAAATTAGATTCTAACTATGTTGTTAGTAACGGTTTAAAACATCTTGCTCAAGGTCTTAAATTGCCAGTAGCAAGAGATCAAGTTATGAATTGGGAGGCAGGTTTTTAAAATGCCGTGGTACTATACTTTTAATCCTCCTAAAGAAATAGGAGGAGATAAAAATACAAAGCCTGGAATCACTGATGCTAAATCTCCAGCAGGACGCCTAGGAAAATATCAACTTCCTTTCGGTCCTTGCTGGGAAGCGAACTTTAGTTGGCTATGCTATCACGAAGATCCTGAAATCATAAAATGGATCGAAGATAGTGTGCTGGGACATTTTAGACATCGAGCATATGGTATCGGTAGCGGAATGACCGAATGGATTGTTGAAACTACTTGGCAAGATATTAGAACTTATGTTCTTACTATATGTAAAGATCTAAACATTAGCATCATAGACCTTGGACCAGGTCCTTGGAACCCTGTTAGAATAGAAAAGGATCTTAAAGATTTTATTTAAAAAAACTTATTCATAAATACCCGAAGAGGTGTATATGAGAGTTCTTATTACCGGCAGTGAAGGTTTTATAGGCCGGAACATGGTGTCTTACCTTGGACATCAACCAGAATGGCAAGTAGATGGGTGGGACTGGCAACCAAACAAAGATGAATGGCCTAGTGTAATTGAATACGACTGGGTCGTTCATCTAGGAGCCATTGCAGACATGACCGAAACTAATGTAGAAAAGGTCATGTATCAAAATTATGATTTCACTGTTTGGCTTTATCACGAATGCCAAAAACATGGTGTTAATCTTCAATATGCTAGCAGCAGCAGTGTCTACGGTAATACAAAAAACTTCAGCGAATATGCAGAGTGCCGTCCTCAGACTCCTTATGCTTGGAGCAAATATCTTACAGATAGGTATATCTTTAATCAAACACATACAGCGTTTGTACAAGGTTTTAGATATTTCAATGTCTACGGTAAATGGATGCACTTAAGAGGCCGAAGAGCTAATGCTATCTATAAATGGCGTCAGCAAGCTCGTAAACAAGGATATATTGAAGTTTGGGAGAATGCTGAATATATTAAACGAGATTGGACTTGGGTAGGAGATGTTTGCAAGTTGCATTTAGACTTCATTAACACTGTAAAAGGCAGCGGAATTTGGAATGTAGGTAGCGGGTTGAGCCATAGCTTTTTAGATATCGCAGAATATATTGCAGAACAAGAGGGTGTAGAACTTAAGATTATAACTATGCCCGAGGAAGAATCATCTAGATTTAGAGCGAAAACCTGTGCAGATCTTACACATCTTAAAGAAACTATAGGTAAACGTAAGTGGTTAAACGTTTACGAATGGTTGGACTTAGAAATGTAAGGTTAAATACTATATTATGAAAATCAGCGAATTTATATCTCAACAAGACATGTATGACTTAGACGAACGTGCTAGTCGAAAGCTATGCCTTAGTAGTGCTCCTAATCAAGATTTAGGTGCTAGTAATTTAGCCAGTTGTAAGAGTCAAGGATTAAGGGCTAGAGAAGGTGGCAAGAGCCATTTAATTGGACATGGTAAAAGTAGTGTTAGAATCACTGTAGGTGGCAAAAAAATTAAGGGTAAAAAATATGGTGGACCATTACCAGATTATGGAACAAGGAAAGATCAATGAGATTTAAGGAATTTCAAGTATTGTCTGAGGGAACGAAAGGTAATCAAGCTAGTCAAACTAGTTTTCCAGAACCAGGTTATTTTACTGTAGGAGATAGTCACAGTAATGGTGTAAGTAATTATGGTAGAGGAAAAACTTGGCAAGCGTTAGGTATGGACGGAGCCAGTGCATTTGATCCTATGCATCTTGCACAAATTAAAAAGATTCCTAAAGGCAGTTTAGTTGCAATTAGTCTAGGTGCCAACGATGTAGGTAAGCCTCCACAACAAGTGGTTAGTCAAGTACAGTCTATTATATCAGCTGCCGAACAACAAGGATTAAATGTCGTCTATCTATTACCAACTACTGCCAAAGTAGAAAAGAAAAAAGGTGATATCCAAAAGAGAGAAGAGTTAAGAAGTGCATTATCTTCCGCGATAAATGTTCCTACAATCGATTTAGGTGTAGCTACTGCGAATGATGGTATACATCATCAAATGGGTCAGTACGCAAATATAGCAAATCAAATTACTGCTGAACATTCTATTAAGTCTAAAGGAAGTAAATTAGGAACTCCCGAACAAAAACCAGGTGCACCTACTATTAAGGATCGTATTAACAATAGTCCTAATCTAGAACAAGGACCTCCTTTCCCTCCTAATCAAGTTGACGATGTTAAGAAAATGCAAAGTAGTTTACAAGAGTTAGGTTATAGTTTAGGTCGAACAGGTGTTGATGGTAAGTATGGACCATTTACGGCAGCAGCAGTATCGGCATTTAAAAAAGATTATGATATAAAAGGTGGTGGTAATAGTTTCGGCGAGAACGAATTTAAAATGTTAGATATGATAAAATCTAATCAGGTAGCTCGAAAAACTCCTACTCAAACTTTTGGTAAAAAAGACCTTCCTGTTATTGCAGATGATTCAGTAACAAAAGGAAAAATAGGCGAGGTATTAGATCTTATTGCTGGTCCAGAAAGTCGCGGTCATTACGATATGATGTTCGGAAGTAGACGTCATCCGGAAATTTTAGATATGACCATAACAGAGTTATTAAAATTTCAAAGAGATTATAAGGCAGGAAAAATTACAGGCAAGACAATGGAAACTGCGGCAGCAGGTCGTTACCAATTTATGCCTAAAACCTTAGCAGAATGTGTTGTAGGACTAGGTATGAACCCTAACACAGAAAAATTTAATCCTGAAAATCAAGATAAGTTAATTATATATAGACTTCGTAGCACGAGACGTCTTGATGATTGGCTTTCAGGAAAGATCGATAACGAAAAATTTATGGACAATCTTGCGATGGAGTTTGCCAGCTTCCCTGCACCTAGTAAAGGCGGCCGTAGTTGGTATGATAAAGTAGGTTCTAATAAAGCAGGTATTTCAGTAGCAACAGTAGATGATAAGTTATCACAAATACAACAATTAGCATGAGTAGAACAGGTAAACTTTTAATAGCACCGCCTTGTGTAAGAGGTAATTTTTGGTCTAAGACTGTTATATTTGTAACAGAAGATCATGATAGAGGAAGTATAGGATTGGTGTTGAATAAATCCAGTAAGATGCCTATAAAAGAATTTAGTGCTCAACACGGAGTAGAGAGTGATGTGCCAGGCCTAATTTATGTAGGAGGTCCTGTTAATGTCAATGCTCTTACCGTACTGCATAGTTCCGAGTGGGAATGCGGAAATACCTTAAAAATTAATGAAAGGTTTTGTCTTAGTTCAAGTAGCGATTTATTGTTACGATTTTCAGAGAATGATAGACCAAAACTTTGGAGAATGTTTGCCGGATTGTGTGCTTGGGCACCAAATCAATTGGATTGTGAAATGCAAGGCACGAATGGATATGATCATAGATTAAGTTGGTTAATTTCCTCAGCAAATTATCACGACGTTTTCCAATTAGAGGGGCAACATCAATGGACAACATCCATAGAAAGATCTAGCCTTGAATTCTCTCAAACTGCTCTAATGTAAACAAAATTTGTAGTATAATATAATTTTTACATTTTTAATCAATGTCAGACACACTAGTTTTAAATGCAGATGGTGCTCCAGTTAGCCTTATTCCTATAAGTGTATGTGATTGGCAAGAATCCATAAGATATATGGTTTTAGATAAAGCCAATGTATTAGCATGGCATGAAAACTGGATAGTAAGAAGTGCTCGTTGGGAAACTGCTGTACCTAGTATTATTATGCTTAAAGACTATATGAAACCAAAAAATACAGTTAGATTTTCTAAAGCCAACGTATTTTTACGTGATCTCTACACATGCCAATACTGTAATAAAAAATTATTAAAGAAAGATTGCACTTTAGATCATGTACATCCTTTAAGTTTGGGAGGTAAAAGTGTTTGGGACAATAGTGTAACTGCATGTGGTCCTTGCAATGCGAGAAAAAGTAATAGTACTAAGACTAAACCATTAATTAAGCCATATAAACCAAATTATTTTGAATTAGTTAATAAAAGAAAACAGTTACCATTTCAAGTAAGAGATCCAGTCTGGCTAGACTTTCTGAAATGAAATCTCTAAAAATAGAATGGGCCTTAACAAATTTTTGTAATTTTCAATGTAGTTATTGTCCTCTCTATCTTAGAGATAATACATTACCTTGTCCTTCTGTAGAAAAATTAATAGATGCTTGTGAAAACATCGCAGATCAAGCTCAAAAGTTTAATTTTGACATAGCCAAAATACAATTTAATGGTGGTGAACCTAGTGCCTGCGAACCATTACGTAAATTATTAGATCATAATTTAGACAAAATTATTAAATTTAAGTTAATTTCTAATGGAAGCGCAGAGTTAAATTGGTGGAGTGTATTGAAGGAAAATGTAATTGCTGTTGATTTAACCTATCATTTAGAGTGTGATTTTAATCATTTTCAAACAGTGGTACAAACACTAATAAGTTTAGGTAAAACAATATATATAAAAGTACCTATGCCGGTTGAGCAAGACAAATGGTTACATGCTTATATCGCTTTTAAAAATCTTAAAAAGATTTGCAGTAATGTAAGTATGTTAATGTTATATAAAAATTTATCTAGAGGTAGTAATGTTTTTTTAAACTACACCACGGCACAATGGCAGTTATATTATAAGACGAATGAAATGAAATATGAAGATGATTTTCCAGTTCACTCTGAAGAATATAAAAAATTTTACAAACTAAACGATTTTTATGGAACATTATGTTGGGCAGGAGCAGAACAAGCAATTATAACTTATTTTGGAGATGTATTCAGAGGTTGGTGCATGAGTAATGCTCCTATGGGCAATGTTTTTAATAAAACATTTCAATTAGGTCCAGGCCCTCTTCCTTGTCCAAAAGTTCAGTGCGGAAATGGATTTGACCGTTTAGCTAGGAAAAGTATAAAAAGTTGGGGGATGACTTGAAAAAAATATTGTTTTTTATTTGTGGTTGGTTTTGTTTAATAATGGCCTATATCGGATTAGTAACACCTGGTATACCATTCAGTATATTCCTTGTAGGTGCTGCTTATTGTTTTGCTAAAAGCAACGAGCGTATGCATAGTTGGTTATATAATCATCCACGTTTTGGTCCTTTTCTGACCAATTGGGGTGATAAACGTGTATTCCCACAAAAAGGAAAATATGCTATGTTGTTTGTAATGAGTAGTAGTTTACTTTTTATGTGGTTTACTGTACCTATTAAGGGTGTAATTTATACAGCAATCACTATGGCGTTAGTAGCTATTTGGGCATGGCGTTTTCCTAACAGTGTAGAAGAATGGCAGCGACGTAAAGATAACGGCGAGAAAATAGGCTGGTTCGGTAATAACTTTTAGATAGATTGTGCTACCAAAGCAATAATGGATTGAACCAAAAACTGGCTAGTATCTGTGTGTTTGTACCATTATTAACACTAGTATGAGGTTCCAGTGTGTTTAACAACATTGGTTGATCTTTGTTACATATTTCTGCCACTAGTTCAAGATCTGATAGGTTAAAAACCAGATGATTTGCTTCTTCTTGCACCAAATAATCTGGCAGATCGATTATCTCTGAATTTAATTTTGTTAAATTTTCTTTTTTTCTGTACACCCGGGTGAAACAGTGTTCACAGGCCTGTAAAGGAATATTTAAAACTACTCCCCTCCCATCTTCTGCACCATAACCATCTATATGTAAAGGTATAAAGCCAGAAGGGTCTTGATATATTACATAAACAGAATCAACTTGTTCGTAGGGACCAATCTTTTCAATAACATCTATTAAGCCGGGAATATTTTTAAAAATTTTAGGATCATGGAATTTACTAAATGTCTTATCATATTCTTCAGAAGGTAATAGTTCTAAAATACCCCTACTGATTTCAAATAAGTCTTTAATTTCTAAATATTCAAAATATGGTTTCATTTGTTTTAAACAATAGCCAGCTATTTATTAGTCTATCAGACAGGTCTTTGTATTCAATATAGCACCCTTATAATAGTAAAGTATAACGATAAATATTAGTAGATAATTTAGGATATATTATGAAAAAACTACTATTATTATTGGCAGTATTGCCGTTATTTGCTTTTGCCGCTACCCCGCAGGGTGTAACTTATGAAGCACAGATTCTAAAAGTTACAGACGGTGATACGGTTGTTATCGCAGCACCATATCTTCCAGCACCAATTAAACCTCAATTAGCTGTACGAGTGTACGGTGTAGACACACCGGAAAAAGGCCATCGTGCTCAATGTCCTAGTGAAGCACAACGCGGAGAAATGGCTACAAAATTTACCACTAATCTAGTGGCAAAAAGTGTACAACGTTTTGTAGTTATCTATGGTTGGGATAAGTTTGGCGGTAGAGTTCTAGGAGATCTTATTCTTGATGGCCAAAGCCTACGTGCTCAATTAATTGCTAATGGATTCGCTCGCGAGTATTATGGGGAAGCTAAACAATCATGGTGCAACTAATTGGACCAGATAATTCAGACGATGATCGTCCTATTATTCCATACGGAGAACATTAATGCATAAGATAGCACCCAGTCTACTTGTTTTATTATTAGTAGGCTGTTCTACAATTAAAGATAAGATTCCTAGCTTTTGGGATGACAATCAAAGTCGTGCAGTAATAGACATTAGACAAAGTGTATTAGACTTAGACTGTAAACAACCTCATGTATCGCAAGTTGCCGTAATTAAAAAGCATATGGATTGGTTAATCATCTATAGCCAAGTTAAAGATACAAGGGATGTATTAAGATTAGTGAAACCAATGAATGAAACTGTAAACGATTTCTATGATCGTAGTATGGTTAAACAGGGCAGTGAAGCATATTGTAACATGAAGAAAAAGATATTAGATGCACAAAGCAGTACAGTTGCAAAAGCAGTCTTAGGGAGATTTTAAGTGAGCGATTTATATCAATTAGCACAAAGTGATAAGTCATGGGTAGCACAACGAGCACAAATGGCCTTGCAATTACAAGAGCAACATGCTCGTGGTGATATTACTAATGATGAATATAAAGAACTATTAGAAGATTTAGTTCGCACAGATGTATTAGATGCAGAAGCAGATGATATGCATACTAAAGCAATGTTAGTATACGCTATATATGGACTATCTCAAATAGTATAATTAGGATCGTCTACATCATTCATATGATCTGCTACTGGTTTAGTTTTATCTAAATAATTTTTTTTGTAGTTCTCTTTAGATAATGTAGCATCATACGTAGATATTCCCCAATCCTTGATTTGTTTAAGCAATGGGTACTTTAATTTTTCAACAATTCTAGTACTCATAGCTTCCATAACCGAATTAATATCTTGTCCAGCAGCAATTTGTTTTAGGGCCTCTCCGTATTCGTGCAACCGTACACGTTCTACCCATTGTTCAATTGATTCGTTAGGATTATATCTCATAATCTTATTATATATTCTTTTAATATTTTAGTCAATTATAACGATAAATAAAAATACGGAGAATTTGCATGAGAGCTAGAGAATTCGTTATTAATGTTCCAATAACCATAAAAATTAACGGAGACGGAGATCCAGAAATCGATATGCCTGGAACAGATGATGCTAAAGATCCTTCCGAATTAGAACAAAATCCTGTAATGGTTCCTCCTTTACAACAAGAAATTGAACTAAAAAAAGCCGAAGCTGGCAAAGATAGTCCAATCATTAAAGATTTGACTCGAGACGAAACAGAACACGATCCCAGTAACCCAATTTTTCAAAAATAAAAAACCAATAAATACACTAAATTAAGGGATTTAGTGTGGCATTTTTCCGTAAAATCAAAGCCGGACTCGTTAAAAGCGATATAGAATCGTTTGTTGGCGAAGAAGGCAATATATTCTTCAATGTAGACACAGGTGAACTACGTCTAAGTGACGGTGTAACTCTTGGCGGTCTTCCGATAGGCGGTAATTCTGTCACTACAATCAGCAATACTGAACCTCAAGAGCCTTCCAACGGTACCATTTGGTACAATCCTGATACTAACGAATTAAGCATCTATTATGATGATGGACTAGCACCGGACTGGTTCAGTGTTGGAGGCGGTGATGGCACAGGTCCGAGGGGCTTTACAGGTAGTGCAGGTGTCGGATATACAGGTAGTGCAGGTGTCGGATATACAGGTAGTGCAGGTGTCGGATATACAGGTAGTGCAGGTGTCGGATATACAGGTAGTCAGGGTATTACTGGATTTATTGGTAGTAAAGGCTACACTGGATCTGCTGGAGTAGGCTCAAGTTTAACAATAAGCGAAATAAACACAGCTAATGAAATATCTAATACCTTAACGAATATTAATACTTTAAGATTTGATAATGATAGCGGATTTGCAGTTTCAGATTTAGGATCAGGTGCTGTTAAGGTAGCAATGAATTCTACTTTTAAAACACTAAAAGTAGATGGGCATAATGATTTAGTTGCAGAAGGATTAGATACATTAAGGTTCAATTCTGGACCAGGTATATCCTTTACTACAGACCCCGACGGCGATCCACATAAAATACTTACTATTTCTACTCAAAATGCATTACTGTATAATCAAGTAGGAACTACCAGTATTCCAGGAGATCTGATACCTGATTCAAACGGAGACTACGATTTAGGAAGTCCTTCTAGAAGATTTAGATCTCTTTACGTTACTAATCAAACTATTGATATTGACGGAACAAAGATAACTGTTGACGAAAACGGAAATATTGTTTTTACTGATGTAGAAAGTCAATTAGTATCAGTACAAGCAGCAGAATATATTTTTGGCCAAGGGCAGTCGAGAACTATTTTAAGACGTAATAATTCGACTGGCGGATTAGAACTGGTTCGAAATCCTGGTCAGCCGTCCGAAGAAATTTTTAATGTTGCTATAGGTTATACCGGTAGTCAAGGTGTTGGATTTACTGGTAGTCAAGGTATTACAGGTTTCGTTGGTAGTCGAGGTGCAGATGGTACTAGTGTAAGAATCTTAGGAGCAACTAATAGTTTACAAAATCTAGAAAACTTTGCCAGTATAGGAGACTCCTATATTGTTAATCAAAATTTATATGTTTGGACGGGAAGTACTTGGACAGACGTAGGACAGATAGTAGGACCACAAGGAGACATTGGTTACACAGGTAGTCAAGGTAGTACAGGATTTACTGGTAGTACAGGATTTACTGGTAGTATAGGATTTACTGGAAGTAGAGGTATTACAGGATTTGTAGGTAGTCAGGGATTCACTGGATCAAAAGGCGACATTGGATTTAGTGGTAGTAGAGGATTTACAGGTAGTCAAGGTGTTATTGGATTTACAGGCAGTTACGGATTTACTGGAAGCCAAGGAGACATCGGCTATACTGGTAGTCAAGGTGAATTAGGATATGTTGGATCACAGGGAGACATTGGCTACACTGGCAGTAAAGGCGATATCGGCTATACAGGTAGTCAAGGAGACATTGGTTATACAGGTAGCCAAGGTAATGTAGGATTTGTCGGAAGCAGAGGTACTACTGGATTTGTAGGTAGCCAAGGTGATATTGGCTATACAGGTAGTCAAGGCGATATTGGTTATGTTGGATCACAGGGAGACATTGGCTATACAGGCAGTCAAGGTGATACAGGTTATGTAGGTAGTCAAGGAGAATTAGGATATACAGGTAGTCGAGGTGTTACTGGATTTACTGGCAGTATAGGATTTACTGGTAGTATAGGATTTACTGGCAGTCGTGGAGTTACTGGATTTACAGGTAGTCAAGGCGTTACTGGATTTGTGGGATCACAAGGTGTAATCGGATACTCAGGTAGTCAAGGTTATACAGGTAGTCGTGGTAGTGATGGAACAAGTGTTACTATAGTTGGAAGTGTAAGCAATAGTAATCAACTTCCTAATAATTATACCGGTTCAATAGGCGATGGATACATTACCAATAATGATGGACACTTACACATTTGGACTGGATCTACTTGGAAGGATGTAGGACTTGTAAGAGGACCAACTGGACCACAAGGTCCTGTAGGATTCTCAGGCAGTCAAGGCATTATTGGATTTACTGGATCACAAGGCATTATTGGATTTACTGGATCACAAGGCATCATCGGTTACACAGGTAGTCAAGGAGAATTAGGATATACCGGTAGCCAAGGTATTACTGGTAGCAGAGGACCTATAGGATTCGCAGGCAGTCAAGGTGATATTGGTTATACAGGTAGTCAAGGCATCACCGGCTTCGCTGGAAGTAGAGGATTTACAGGTAGTACTGGTAGTCAAGGCGTTACTGGATTTGTGGGATCACAAGGTGACATTGGATTTACTGGATCTACAGGATTTACAGGTAGTACTGGTAGTCAAGGTGTTACTGGATTCACAGGTAGTCAAGGTACTACTGGATTTGTCGGTAGTCAAGGCGTAATTGGTTATACAGGAAGCCAAGGTATTATTGGATTTACAGGTAGCAGGGGAACTGTAGGTTTTACAGGCAGTCAAGGATTTGTCGGTAGTCAAGGAGAATTAGGATATACTGGTAGTAAAGGCGATATTGGTTTTGTTGGCAGTCAAGGTGACATTGGTTATACAGGTAGCCAAGGAGATATCGGCTACACTGGTAGTCAAGGCATTACTGGATTTACTGGAAGTATTGGATTTACAGGTAGTAAAGGCGATATTGGTTTTGTTGGTAGTAAAGGCGATATTGGTTTTGTTGGTAGTAAAGGTGATGTTGGTTTTGTTGGTAGTAAAGGCGATACCGGCTTCTCGGGTAGTCGTGGTGTAACTGGATTTACAGGCAGTATAGGATTTACTGGTAGTATAGGTGATATTGGTTACACTGGTAGTATTGGTTACACTGGATCAAAAGGTGATATTGGTTATACTGGTAGTATTGGTTATACCGGGTCACAAGGTGATATAGGATTTGTTGGAAGTCAAGGTGTTACTGGATTCACAGGTAGTCAGGGCAGTGACGGAACTAGTATTACAATTGTAGGTTCAGTGTCTACTGAATCTAATTTACCGGCTAATTACAACGGTTCAATAGGTGATGGATATATTACCAGCGATGATGGCCATTTACATATTTGGAATGGATCTACTTGGAATGATGTAGGACTTGTAAGAGGTCCAACTGGATTACAAGGAGATATTGGTTATTCCGGCAGTCAGGGGGACATTGGTTATACAGGTAGTCAAGGCGTAATTGGCTATACTGGTAGTAAAGGCGACATCGGTTTCTCAGGAAGTCAGGGTGTTATCGGATTTACTGGAAGTATAGGATTCACTGGTAGTCAAGGTGTAGGGTATACAGGTAGTCAAGGCATTATTGGATTTACTGGCAGTCAAGGTATCGTTGGATTTACTGGCAGTCAAGGCGGCGTTGGTTTCTCTGGATCACAGGGCATTGTTGGCTTTACAGGTAGTATAGGCTTTATCGGAAGTAAAGGAGATATTGGCTATAC